>SDBT01000613.1_pt1 | contig 57370 bp, 98 predicted proteins | sample 2277101 | NCBI WGS metagenome assembly SDBT01 (sample SAMN10404973, study PRJNA504765) | marine sediment metagenome | isolation source: marine sediment core GS10_PC15, 103 cmbsf | place: Arctic Ocean: Southern Knipovich Ridge | collected 2010 | reverse complement strand
CAGTGAGTACCACGAGTCGTAACAGCTGTCCTGACAGTTGTCCCCTCAAAGATGGCGCTTGCTATGCGGACAGTGGATTTCACCTGAGAATGCATTGGGACGCGGTATCTGATACCCAACGGGGCATAGGATTTCAGGAGTTTTGCGAGTCTATCGCGAAGCTTAAATCAGGCCAGTTATGGCGACATAATCAAGCTGGCGATTTGCCCGGAATGAATGAATCAGTTGACCTCGGAAAGCTTCGAGAATTGAGCACTGCGAATGGGGACAGTCAAGGCTTTACCTACACTCACAAAAAGAAAGCTTTGCGGTCTCAGCGTGGGGTCTTGAAAGCGGTTAGAGCCAGCAACGACGGGGGTTTTACCGTCAACGTCTCAGCCGATAACGACGACGAGGTCGACGAATTTCGTGCTCTTGGACTGCCGGTCTGTGTGGTAGTTGCCGAAGATAGCCCCGGATACACCACGAAAGCGGGGAATAAGGTCAAAATCTGCCCTGCACAATTGAGTGATCGCAAGAATGCTGACGGTACCTTTGTGGTGACCTGTAAGTCTTGCGGTCTCTGTGCTTTACCTAACAGGCCCCATGTCGTCGGTTTTCGCGCTCATGGCGTCAAAAAGTCTCTAGTACAACTGGGATAAGTAGTTGAAAGGAAAGGATTTAACCATGTCTAACGCTGATAAGAAGTTTGGACGACGCAAAGCAGGCTCCTGGGGACGACCTGGGAGCAAAAAACAGAAACGAATGGCATCTAAGGCAGTGCGAGCAGAGGCCAAAAACGCAACACGAAAGGGGACAGAATAATGTTTGACCACGAGAAAATGTCCGAAAAGGATCAGCAACGATACGCCGAAGCTCTGGAACAGTCCAAAAAATGGCCTCTCAACTGTGGTGGTCCCCTGGATCCCGACCAGGTAAACGCGGGGTTAACGTGGGATTCAGATACCCGTAAGTGGGTGACCCATCAAAGCTTAGGGGCTACGGTGACCAAGGCTCCCAAGGGGTGGCAGGCGCTCTTTAGTGAGTTTAACGTGCGATACGCTTACCCTCGCACTCTCAAAGTGGTGAGCATAGTTTATGACTGGAAAGTGTTCAATTAAAAGGAGTTAACCAATGAAAGCTTACGAAAACGTCCTCGAAATGCTGGCAACACGGGAAATACACCTGAAATGCAACGGTGCCAAAACCCCCGAACGTCAGGCTCGGTTGGAGGAATTGAGAACCCTCCGAGTAATCGTCAACACTCTGAACAAACAAGGAGTACAAGCATGAATTTCTTAGACATCGAAAACGGCGTTTTGACCATCCGAGGAACAGACCCAACCCGCAACCATCAGAAAGTGTGGGACCGGGTGACCTGCGAGGCAGAAATTGCAGCCTTCGTGGAGCGTTACCCGGGTGAGTTGTTTGCCTCTAGCAGCCTCGACTTTGCCCACGAGTACACCACGGACCCCAACGTGCTCGACTTGTGTGAGGCGCTACGGTCGTAAATGCCTATCGCTTCAGGACTTACACCTGGAGCGGTGGAGCACTTACGCTCAACCAATAGGAGAATGAAAATGACCAACGAAAATCACTCAGGCAGGACAGCGATACACCGCACCAAGTTGAGCGTCCCGATGGCCCATCTACTCCAGTCCGGACTCATCAAAGGCGAGGCGCTGGACTACGGATGCGGCAAGGGCTTCGACTGTGACTTCCTGGGCATGGATGGGTATGACCGCTACCACCGGCCGACGATGGTGACTCACCAGTACGACACGATCATTTGCAACTACGTTCTCAACGTCATACCGACTCGCGAGGAACGCCAGTGCATCACCGCTCACATCATCAGCCTGTTGAAGCCGGGTGGGTTGGCCTACATCAGCGTCCGCAACGATAAACTCACCGAGGGCTGGACCTCCCGGGGAACGTGGCAGGGGAAAGTGTCAGTGCCTCATGGTACGCTGGTTCGCAGTACACCAGGCTACCGAATGTACAGAGTGGACAGTTTAACTGCAACTAATTCAATCTAAACGCATCTATCAAAAACGAAGGAGAAAACATGAAGACCAACGGTAACGAAACACACGACAAGATCACCATCAAAACGGTGCCTGGGTACGAGGATTTCACCCAGGTGACCACGGCCGGTGACGTGATCGAAATCATCCGCTCTGGCATCCTGTACCACCATGTGGAGAGCATCAAGCCCTACCTGTCCGACGACGACAAGCAGCGCCACTGCAACAAACGTCATGGCCTGGAAATGGTGCTCGACAGCATCATCATCAACGAGGCCAAGATGTGTGGGTGGCAGGATCTCAAGGGACCGAAGCCCCTCAAGGAGTGTGGCGACGAGTACAAGCAGCTGGCGAACGGTGAAGTGTACTACCACGATCATTCCTAAACCGCAACGAACAAAGGAGAAAATGACCATGAGAATCAACATTATTGCAAAGGGCGACAGACTCTTCAAGCAGGCCGGTGACCTCGGCGTCGAGATTGAAATCTTCGGCGCTGAGAAGTTGTACTACCTCCGCCAGTTGAGCCGAATCGACAAGGGTGAGAAGGTTGGTAAGAAAATCACCGACGCTCACCGAATCAATTGTGGGTGCCTGGATTGCATCAAGCATCGTGAAAACAAGCAGTAGAACGTAGCTGCCTGTGGCTCCTGGGCGACACCACCCAGGCGCTGCGGAGCAATTATGCTCAACAACGAAGGAGACCAAATGAAAAAGCGTTACCTAGTTATCGCGTACGACGACGACCAGCAGCAGACGTTCTACGACACCGTGTATACCTCAAGTGAGGAAGAGGCGAAGGGCCTCGTTGAGCGGCACAGAGATTACGCCGTAGCAGTGTCAGCAATCTCGCCCGAAGAGTTACGGACCATCGCTGACAACGTGCTCAGCTGCCCCAGTAACGAGGTGTGGTCTTGATCCCGAAAGTCAGACTTTGGAATGTCAGAACAGAAGACGGCAAATTCAAACGGAGTGTGTTGACCATCAACAAAAACATGGTCCGGATCATTTGCAAGCTGGACTTCCCTGAAGTGTGGGGAAAACGTCTCATCATTTCCGTAGCGAAAGGAGCATAGAATGAACATACGACAACACACTGATACCCTGGCGAACGTCAGACAGAAGGCGTACGAGGTGGCTTACCTGGCTCACCACTTTCAGGTGGACAAGGGTGGCATGGCTTATTTGGAGCACGTCAAGCGAGTGGCGAACAAGGTGACCGAGGGGATACCTTGGGGCTACACTGAGCACGAACAGTTGTGGGCCACAGCGATGCTTCACGACGTGATGGAAGACTCCAGGGTGTTGACCTTGAGTGACCTGTACTTCATCTTCGGAACCACCGTAGGAGACGCTGTAGTCGCGATCACACACATGGACGGTGAGAAGTATTGGGACTACATGGATCGGGTGAGCCACAACGAATTGGCAACCCGGGTGAAGGTGGCAGACATACGGGATAACCTGGACATTGACCGGGCGCTCAAGGTGCTGCGATACGGCACCACAACGAACTACATACGCTTGGTCGAGGTGTTGATACCTCGCTACCTCAAGGCGCTGGAGTTTCTCAATGTCTAATCGCTACGTGGTGGACGCGGTCTGGAAGGCGTATCGAGTGCTCATCAAGGGCTACTATGTCGGTGTCATTTTCGGCACCGGCGTGGGGGACGCTGAGCTACGTGCTTGGGACTTCTTTGGATGCTCCAAGTACGACGACAGGGTGGAGGTCCACTTCATCCGCAACGTCAACCGGAGGGTGTGCCTGCGACCGTGGCTAATGAAAGGAGAACGACGTGTTCATTCCTAAAAATATGTGGCCTCGATGTGCCTGGTGGGAATTCTCACAGAGGGACCAGGAGACCTCTCGGGATAAAATAATTCAGGCAATCGAAAATACTTTGCAACTTTCTGTCAGGGGTAGCGTCTATAGTGGTACTGACAGCAAACGAGATCGGCAAATCGGGGGACACGCCGCCCCCACTAACGTCAGTGAAAAGGAGTCAAGATGAAACTAAAAGCAACGTTCTACTACACCGGTTCAGGGACCGGAGCCACCTTTCGCACCGTCGAGGTGGTCGGGATTCACAAGCCACGATTGGGTCAAATGACTCGGTCGAGCACCGGGAAGCTAACCCTCTTTGGTCACGAGATCACAGACAACGAGCTGCCTCAGTTCAAGACGTACCACATCGCCAAGTGCTTCAACTTGTCGATCACGCTTGAACAGAGTGTGACAAGCTACGACGTAGAGACCATCAAGGTGAACAGCATTGCCGAAGTGCTGCGGGATCTACTCAACCGGGCCGAACAGGAAGGAGTTTAGAACGTAATCACCTATGGCTCCTCTCACTGAGAGGGGCTGTGGAGCGATTATGCTCACCAACGAAAGGGAAACCATGAAACGATTTAGTATTTTGGTGGACTTTAACAAGGCCTCTCAGACCACCCGGATTCAACTCCGCAGTGAGACCGGGAGCCGACCTGGACGTCGAGCAGGGCTGCCTGGCCTGAGACAGGCGAGGGTGTACGTGAACTACTTTAACGCTCATCAAGCAGTGAGTGGTATGCGTCACTTCACTGATCTTCGGGAAGAACTGGAAAGGGAAGTGAACTAATGGACGCAAGAAGCGAAGTCAGACTAGAAGCGTTGAGGGTGTTCTACGACACCTTCATGGTGAACGAAGCGGGACCGTGTTTTGACCCGGTTTCGAAGATGTGCAAGTACGTGAAGGTCGGCCATCCTGGTTGCGCCATTGGAGCATTGCCTCAGTTCAAGGAGCTGTTGCTGAAGAATCCTGAGCTAGGCGAGGTTAAAGGTGGGATCACGAACATGTGCTCCAGCTTCGAGGCAGCCAAGGAAGTCTTTGGAAACGACCTGTTCTTTTGGGGTGACCTTCAGGAGTTGCACGACGGTGACTTGGTGACGTACTCTCGCGACAAGTTTAACACTCTCGCGGTGAAGCGTCTGCACTTAATCCAGAGCATCCAACGGGTGTGTACCAAGTATTGCCTGAGAGACGTCACGGCTGAGTAGCAACCCGGCTCCCTTCTCGCGAGGGGGGCTGTGCTGCTGGTCAATTACGATCAAGCAGGGAACGACCAAGGAGGTCAAAACAATGACAGACCAAGGTTACATCATTCCGGAAGAAAAAGACGGGCCGAGATCCATTAGCGACATTGCTTTTGAGATCAGGCGAGACTGGAAGAACGTATGGTTTGGTGCAGTGCCTTACCTGGATGCAATGTTCTCACTGGATAGCATCGACGACGACTACGGTTACGACACCGGAAGATCCGTGGTGGCATACTTCCTGAGCAATGCTGCAACCTGGAGAGGTGAAGTGGCACGTCGAGTGAAGAAGGAACTGAAAGGAATGTTGAAGTAATGCCATTCCAATACGGCAAAGACGGATTCATCACCGCTCACGATGAACTCATTGACGAGTACATGGAGCATAACGAGGGGGCGAGCTTGGACGAAGCGACTCTGGCAACGGAGCCTCAAGTGTGGGATCGTTACCAGGACAACCTGGCCGACGCAATCGACCGGGCAACAGACAGATGGAAGGAGTCAAAACAGTATGACGGACACAATTAAAGCATTGAACGAGGTGTTGAATATCGCCGCAAAGCGGGTCGACGGTGGAAACGGTGAGTGGGGTAGCCAGGAGGAAGACAGCGAAGGTCGTCTGGGCCTGCTCGAAGAGATCGTGACGGTGGCCGGTGATGCCCTGGAGGATCACGTCAAGGCCAGCAACAAAGCGAAGCCTCGCAAACAGCGGGTGTACAAAGAGATCGTCGAGAAGATCGCAGCATACTTCTGTGACCAGTGCGATACCGCTGAGGGGAGCTACCACACCGAGGAAGCAATCCGAGAGATCCTGGCGAGCTACGACGTGGAGACTGTGGACTTCACTGGCCGAACGGTGAAAATCGTATGACCGGCAGAGACGTCGAGCGCGAGATTAACATTCGCATCCTGGCGTTGAAGGTAGCCATTGAAAAAGAAGAAAGCAATGACGAGAACCTGGGTGCGAGAGAGTTCAGGGCCGAGATACTGACGAGGTGGTGCAATCGACGGATCGCTCTCCAGGATTTGAAGGATTGGTACCGGCTCACAATATCGCTGGAGAATCGAAGGAAGGGAGTTCACGATGATGGAATTTGATACGAAGTTACCTGAGAAGATCATCGACCCGGTGGTGGTCATGATGAACAAGAACGAAAACGGAGACCTGGATCTCTACTTTGACGGGGTGCTGGTGGGGTACTGGAGCGATGGGAAGATGTGGACTATCCAGTATCAATTCGACAACAGCGCCAAGTTGAAGCTGGAAAAGAAAGGTGTGAAGTTCGTCGAGCGTAAAAACAACATCGGCTGGCGCATCGACATCGACCTTTAGAGTGAGGCGGCTTCGCTTACGAGCGGGGCTGCTCCACTTTAATGTTGAAGTGGCAACCAAAGGAGAGTATAGTATGAACATGAGCAAAGTACAGTACAACCGGACAAAGATCCTCATCGAGGAACTGAAAACGCTTCGAGCGAACACCCCGAAGCCAAAGTTCAGGATGGCAAACTGGATGAGCGAATTCTTGACCAAGATGTTTCACAAGAAAGATCTACACCAAGCGATCATGGATGCGACACGCGAGCCGTGTGGTACTGCCTGCTGCCTGGCCGGTAAAGCGGGACTGATCCCTCGCATTCGTCGACTGGGTTTCAAGTGGGACGTGCTGGATGGTGGTTCTGCCTGGTCCGACGCCAAGGCCAACTTCCAGTACAAAGACGAGATCGGGAACGAAGCCGTTAAGTTGTTCTTTGGCTCGTACTTGTTCTGCCGAGTGTTCATGAACACCGAAGGGCTTCGCACGTTGCTTCAAGGCATCAAAGCGTTGCAGGATGCGGTGAATGTGTACGACGACGAACAATCGTACTTGAACGCGTAGGTCGAAGCGGCGTCTCTTACGAGAGGCGCTGTTCCGCTCTATTGCGGGGAAAGGAAACGACGAATGGAAAAAGGAAAACACCCAATTGACGAGTTTCAAGTGAAACCGAGAGCTGACCAAGAGTTGAAGGATGCGATCCAAGAGGTGTTACACGAGTGGGAGATTGACGATTACTATGTGATGATCCACGGGCTGTCAGGAGCATCGATTTACCCTATGGAGAAGATCCTTGAGGTGGGCCACGAACAGCTGAGGTGGCCGATGCCTGCTGTGGTGAGTACGCTCTTACATGAGATCGGACACATTGATCGAGGTCACTGCCTGAACGAACACGACGACTGGCTACTCAATTACGTGGATGAATACGAAGCTGACGAGTTTGCGTTCGACGCTGTGCAGACCCGATACGGATATGTCCCTAACTCAGCGGGGCTGTGGTTGTTGAGCAAATGCGGAACGTGGGCATGGGAGAACGGTACCATGTCTCACCCTTCACACCGAGACAGGTGGAAGCGACTGGCACTTAATGGTTTGGTGCCGGACAATTACCACCCGATATTGCAGGCGTTGGGCCTGTCGGAGGATAAATGAGAAGAACGAAATCAGTAGCAGTAGCGAAGTTGTTTTACGTCGTGTCCGCTACCACGATGGCGAAGGAAGACAAGTTTTACTTCCAACGCTTTTACCCGAACGAAATTGTCCAGCTGCGGGGATCATTGGATCGTACCGAGGGGACAGTGATCCGTTCAAACATTGGTGACGATGGTGGAACGCTGGTGCAGTTCGACGGTAAAGACCGGGTGACGTTGCACAACCCCCGCCACCTAGAAAACGTGTGGGAGGAATAGGATGAACGAAATGGAGAGTGTCATTGTAGTACAGGCAACGAAGCTCGTTGCGTTAGAGGCGGAGATAAAGCACCTGCGCCAGATGATTGAGAAACTCGAACGGGCGAACGAACACCACTTAACGATGAGGGTCCAACAGGAGAGCATCATCAGAACCTTACAAGGAGACAAGGAATGAAAATTATCACAATCCGGTACGCAACCGTCGAGGTGTGGCGCAACGAAGCACGGAAAATTCGTAGGGATATGCAGAAGCGAAACCACGCTCTAAACTCCCAGTATTACTCCGGTAGAATCGCTGTGCTGGAAGAATTACTTCGCTGCCCGGTCGGAGAGGTGGAGTTATGAGTATGCCTAACCCCAAGACACGATTCTTTTTATGTAAATTGGCGAAACTGTATAACCGCGGACCCGGTACCGGATTTATTATCCAGCGGGAGTTGGACGGTCCCGAGATCCCCACGGACCTTGACCAAATGGGCCACTACCAAGTGGTGGAGATCGTTCGTCGCTTCCGAGTTAACGCTGTTGTCAACTACACAACCGAGGAGTTTAAAACATGAGCAAACTGATTTATACCGATTCACCGACCGAGGAAGACTTTCCTCTGATTGACCGCTGTGCTGTGTGCGACCGGGTGTGCGACTGGCAACCCCGCTACGAAATGGCGGCGAGGTCAGGAGAGCACTTCAAGTTGCTGTCTGAGTTACGACCTTTGGGCTACGTGCCTGAAGCGCGAGTCGTTAAGCTTTGTGCTGACTGCGTGTCAGTCGACCACGAAGAATTGGTACACTTGATTCGACTGTTGTATCCGGTGTTCGCAAAACGAAAGGGGATCTGATGGTCGATTTTCTTTTGTCGGTAATACTAATTTTAGGGTGGGTTGGGCTATGTTACTGGCTCTCTGGCCTACCCGGACCATTTGACAGGAGGTCAAAATGATGGAGTTTGCGCTTGCATTACCCTATTTCATCATCGCAGTAGTGTGCTTTGCGGCTGCTGCCTTAATTCGAGGAGGTTTAAGATGAACGGACTATTGACGATCGCGCGAGTAGCGTCACCGGCTGAGCAGGCCGACAACAAGCGGTTGATTCGAGAGATCATCGCCGCACGTACCCCAGACACCACTGGCAAGGAGTGGAGGGTGGTCCTAGACCACGACAATCCCTCTAGCCGGTTGGAGTACCCGGATAGGTGGGTGGGCATCGAGATTGAACGGTCATTGGACTGTGTCAAGATTCGGTTCCCCCAGGAGTTCTACGGCCCGAACGAGAAGGGACACAAGGAGCGCAAGACTCACAAGCGCATGATGTGGATCCCCATCTGGTTGCTGAGCGACTTCAGAACGGAGGTGGCCGATGCCACTGCTTAGAGTAACCGACGCAGACTTATGGGTTGGTGCGAGGGTCAAGCATGAGAATGACCCTGAAGTGCAGATCCCCCTCGACGGTAGTGTATACAGACTCGAAGAAGGTGCGTGGGTTGAGGCACGCATTTGGGTCACTTACGAATACGAAGAAAAGGAGAGAAGCGATGAGTAAACTAAATGAAGAGATACTTGATACGCTGTTGGCAGCGAAGTTCTGGGCATCCGAGTACGGGACAGTCGTTGCACTGGATTCACCCGGAGCCGACCGTCTACACCGTGAACAGGTCGACCGCCTAGACAGGGTGATGAACTACTTCCTGGCTAAGAGAACCGTCGAGGAGTTCAGGAGAGAGTTATGAGGCTATTCAAATATACTGCGCTGGTTGATACGGATCTGTTGAGGCTTGTGGATCAGATCGCAGAGTTTCAGCGACAGAAAACAATTCACAAAATAGAAACCCAGCTATTCAAGATCGTCCAGCGAACCGACACAGGCGATTATGTAGCCATCATCGAGGAGAAACGAACATGACGTGGATTATGTATTCAGACACTGTGCCGGTTGGACGTTATTGGAACGGACCCGGCGAAACAGGAGGGTGCATTGAGGTGGTTTATAAGGAGAAGACCGAGAAGTACCTGGACGACGCCAACAAACTCGCGGAGGCTAGGCTAGACGCGGATATGTTAGGCTCATCTATGCCTTTACTGCCGCGTCCACGAGCGTTGCCGGATCAAACGCGAGAACCATACCTATCGACGCCACCGCCGCCGGAGGTAAAAGGTGTAGGCGAACGTTGGGATCGTATTGAGAAGTCGTTGGAGACTATCGCCGAGGCTCTGGAAGGCATTTACGAACTGCTGAACAGGAGGTAATCCGAAGGGGTGATACTTCCTCGGTGACTCGTCGGGCTGATTTTAAGTGTGAATTAGGAAGGAGGTTAAGAGGGGAAGGCCGTACATACCGGTTCTTCCCCCTTTTTTTGTCCAAAACGCGTCCCGGTCCCTTGCGCTGAATAACCTCGACCCCTATATCTATTGACTTCTTAACTCTATATTTATAATTAAAATTAAAAGCACCCATTATTTGAGTACAACACCGCGAAGGGGTGGTACGGACTTAGGTGGGGGAAACAAAGGAGTTACACTGGTAGGGGTTTTAGAATGGGTCGCAGTGAAGGATCAGGTGACAATTGTTGCATAATACAGCACACTTCGCCAGTTCTGCTCGCAGTGAGTCGACGCTGTAAGTTTGCCATTGGGAGATGCCGAAGCGTTTTTTCTTCGGTAGCTTGTGGTGGAATACCAACGCCCGGGGGTCGCGGTACCCACACGTCTCACATCCGCTAGTTTTGCGTTGAGCGATCATGGACATTTTAATCAACTGATCCAGACGGACTGCGCCATGCCGACGACGGATTAGAGAAAATCCACCTGGCGTTCTCTTCCTTTGAATATATCTCAGCATAGCGCGTGTCCAGATCATTGTTTAAAATACCTCCTCAGTAGGCTCAGCAGCGATTTCCCTTTGGGTCCGTTCGCGTGCTCCCGCAGCGCCATCCGGCACGAAAACGGTGTGGTTCTCAAAGCCAACGCGTTCAACAACAGCAGCCCAACGTTTCCGCAGGATTACCTTATTCGCCCGTACGGGTTCGATGATGTTCAACGCTGTAAGCTTCGTAGCCTCGTGATGCTTATCGGCGTCCTTACCCGCGTAGTCCCGTAGAGATTTGCACTCAATCGCAGCCTGGAGCACTACAGAGCGATACGTGGGCAACGTCTCGATACCTACCCGCAGGATGTCTTGAATGTCCTGTTCGATTGGTTCCTCGCGTCCCTGGATCGTTACCACACCCGACATTTGAGTGTAGAACTGCTGAATGATGCGATGAATGTCTTCAGGGCAAGCAGTCTCAGTGACGTGAAATTTGTCGTCTTCGCCTACCTTGCCGTAGACAGACGTACGCGCTTCCGCGATAAGTTCCGCTAAGGCCGCGAGTCGGTAATTGACCGGGTGCTCGTCGTCCACCATCATCAAAGCCGGTTCGTACTCTGCGAATAACTCACGCACCAGTCGCTTCATCGGTTTCTTGATGTCGAGACCTTGAGCGCGTAGCCGCATCATCTTCAACGTAAACACACCGCGGTCGATGTCGCCAGATGCTCTCCAGTTCAATTGGATGAACCGCTCGCCCAACGCAGAGTCAATAGACGTGTACTTGTCAATGACTGGAGTAGTCGCCGCGAGTAGAGAGACCTTACCGTTCCAGATCTTGGTAACCCGGGTGCCTACCTTCTTCTCGAACTGCCCATCATAGATACGCCGTAGCTGCCCCATGATTTCGCCCCGCGTTTCTCTCTTCATAGATGCCATTACCGTAAAATCCGGGATCAGGATTAAAGCGTTACCTGTCACCAGTTTACGCCGACCGTTGGACTCCATTGTGAACTTCCCGTCGTTGAATTGTTCGAGCAGACCGGGATCTTCTTGACCCTTTTTTCCACCGATTTGATGAGACAGGAACGTGTTAGGGTTGATGGTAGATAGGATCTCGACCGCTTCGCCTGAACGCTGTTTGGGGTTGGACTTTGCTCCCGCAGTTCCGCCCATCTTCTCAGCCAAGGAGCCGTCCTCGGCCTTACCGCCTTTGACATCGCCCCATGCTTGACCCTTGCCGAACATGCCTGTGAGTCCCGAGATCGCCTCGATGGTGATCGCTGTTTTCCCCGATGATGGGGGACCGACTACAAACATCCAGATCGGGGGTTGCTTGGGGATGTAGTGAGCAAACGCTGTCCCGAGGATGATTCTAGCCGCCTGGATGTCAGGCTTGTAGAAGCATTTCGAGATGTGCTCCATCAGTTGATCCATAGTTGATTTTTCTTCCATTGGTAGATCTCCTTCTGTGGTTATTGTCGCTGATAATAGACTTGCAAAGCATACCACGTCTCACGAGGGATGTCGCGACCCCCCTTAGTGAAACTTCCACGAGGGGGAAGCATCTATATAGACAGGAGGCAACGAATATGAATACACGAACAATTGCTACAAGAGAAAAAATGAAAGAACGCCTTATGGATAATCGACGAAAGCTTCAAACGAACAAGTCTGAGCCAAGTCGTAAGCGTGTTGCCAGAGCGGTGATCGTCCAGGCGTGCCGCGACATCGTACTCAACAACCGGAAGTACATCGACTTCTACGACGAGGAGTGGGGAACGATTCGAGCGAGCGAACAGGCACTGGAGTTTTTCACCGCAGAGGGTGTTGACGCTGGATCATATACATGGTATTGTGGTCTTATCAATCTCGACCCGGAGCCAATTCGAGTCGCGATTCGAGTCGGGAACTGGGACATGCTGTCTCAAATTTCCGAAGTAGCATTTCATTAAGATTGAGGTCAACAAGTTGATAATCGTAAGACGCTGGTCGAACACCAACTCCCGGCGCGCCTCAATACACAGTGGGCCGTGAATGTAGGTTTCTGGCTTTACCTGCAAACACCGCCCCTCAACTCCAGGCAAAGGTCGAGGTTTTATTTGAAAGTTTCACCTTGACCTAACCCTGGACCGGTAGAAAGGAATACTTATGCTAGACTCAATAGAAGCGTGGATCGGTAGCGATGTTGAAGTTCGTTCTATGGACCGCTACACTTATTGTAAAACGGGCGAGTTGAAATCGGCCGACCCCAATGGGATCAAACTTCAGATCGAATCTGAGTTTTACTACATTCCCATGACGAGCGTCGCGCAGATCAAGTTGATTAGAGAGGACTCAGAATAATGCTCAGAGTAACAATGGAAGAGTTGCTGGAACTGTTTAGGTTCTCGCGCTCGCATCAAACTTCTTTACGGCGGTGTCCCCGCGAGGGTCTGCTGCGGTATTGGTGGGATGGTACGGGCTACACCCGCGCCGGTATCTCCATTGAGCTAGGCACTGGGTCTCTGTTCCATGATACGATGGGCGAGGTGCTGGAGTACATCTTGGCTGAGTCAATCAAGACCGGGGAGGCACAGAAACCGGCTCCCGCAACCGTCATTCGGCAGGCGGTACTCAACCAACGCATCGCTTACGAGGCAACGATGGCTGCGTCCGTAGACGAAATCGTGCAGTTGGGTATGGCTGCGTCCGCCGAGCGAGCGGGTTGGAGCAAGACTATCAATCGTCAGGCGACCCTGGCCGAGGCAATGGTGCGGTGCTGGCTGATCGTGCGACTGCCTTACTTCCTACAGAACTACACGTTGATCGCCGTTGAGGGTGAGGAAGAGAGCGAGATCTCTCCAGGTATTATCTTCATGCAGCGGAAGGATTCTGTGTGGCAGAAGAAGGATTCAGGTACGATGCACGCTATGGAGTTCAAGACCTCCGGCAACAACACTCCGAATTTCGTCAATTCGTGGAAGTACGATCTTCAACAGATCACCCACCTACTAAATTTCCGTGGCAAGTACGCCCAGGATCCAAAGTCGGTGCTCGTGGAGATCGCTTACAAGGGACGCAAGTACGGCGGCGAACAGGTCGGCGCACTCGTGTCGGGCTATAAGAAGGAGCACCTGGGACAGTCTCCCGACGGTGGGCCTTACGACGTGATGGACATCGAGTACGATTGGGTGTATGGTCGATGCAAGACGAAGGGCTGGAAGAAGTTCTGGATCGCTGACGAGAATTTTGGCGACGGTCCCAAGTCTCCGGCTGAGGTGTGGCTGAACGAAGTGCTCGACTTCACCACCCTGGACGATCACTGCCTGCAAACAGAAATTACACACAACCCGAAGCGTATCGAACGATGGTTGAATCAAACGCGACGGGAAATGACAGGTGTGCGGGATGGTCTCGTACAACTCGCAGCGGCCAAGACTCCCGAGGAGGTTGAGTCCCTCGCGGACGTCTTGTTCCCTGCGCTAGAGGAAAAGGATTCATGCGCTCCGTACTTCGGCTCGAAGGCTTGTACCTTCCAGTCGGTGTGTCACGGTCAGGACGATATGTTCGACCTGTATCAAACGCAAGGATTCAAACCCCGCGTGTCTCATCACCCGGGCGAGTTCAAGGAGAAGGAGAAAACCAATGAATGAAGATCAAGGATTAGCGAGAACCACTGACCCCGAAACATCCCAGGCCGCAGCGCGAAGTGTAGGCGTCAATCGCCTGTTCCTCGCTGTGTTGCATAATTTGTCGAGAGCGCCGTATTACGGTATGACGATGAATCAAGTCGTCGCTCATTGCAAGTTGCCCAACGAGTCTATCACCCCTCGGTTCCGTCCGATGGCGAAAAAGGGGTTGATCTACGACACTGGTGAGACCCGTCGGAATTTGTCCGGACGCTCAGCTATTGTCTGGAAAATCACTGACATCGGCCGGGCGTATCTTCTCGCAGGTGACAACGGTGCCTGAAGCACCGGATTATATGGACGACGCAGTTGCCGAAGAGTGGCTCGTAGCATCTTGTGACGAGTGCGGCCAGGACAACCAACACTGCGAGTGTATCGTATGCACCGAGTGTATGGAGTTCACTGTCGGCGCTCTCACCAAGGATCAAAACTTGTCTTTGTGCGAGCCATGTGCGGAGGATCAGGGCGTGGAAATATTTAATTTTACGAACGCTCGGGCAGTATCTGAACGGCGTCTCGCAGATCAATTAACGGAATTACACAAGGAGGAAAACGACTGATGCACAAACTATACGAAGCGCAAGCTATTCTGAGGCATTACGCGGCCAAGTTTGACTACGATTACACCGACTCGGTTATCGCCGGGAGTTGGGCAGCGAATCCATTCCGTGCGAACGATATTGACATTTGGGTGTACCGTCAAGGGGTCGAGATCATAGAACCGGAGTACCGCGACCTGGGCAACATCATTGCCGGTGCGACCCGGTACGAAATGCAGCTGTGTCGAAGCGGTCGGAAGCCTAAATCTTACATCGCGTGGTACGATACGCCGGTTCAGATCATCGAGACTCCGTATTCGCTGTTCAATTTATTGAACAGGTTTGACCTGAGTTGCTGCTGCTACGCGGTAACGCACGCCGGTCAGCTTATCGCAGGCGACCGCGCAACGGACCCAATCGAGGAGGAGATCAAGGTGCTCCGCAACACCGCGTCCACTGGTCACCGGCTGGTGAAGTTGAAGGAGCGATACGGCCACACGGCCCACGCTTGGGAAGCTGACGACGAATTGGAGATTCGGTTTTGATGCGGTGGGTAATGGATGCGGACGTTGAGATTGAACACCCTGCTGAAGCAATGTATAGAGACCTAGTCGAACGTGACCGTGAGGCACAGGAGCGCGAATGGGCCGAGGAAGCACACAAGCGAATGCACGATAAGGAGGTAGCGAATGAGTTGTCAACATGAATGGAATCTACAACCTCAGAAGTATAGTTATTCGCTGGAACCAAAGTGTAAACTATGTGGAGCGAGGCAGATCGTCGCTCTTGAGGAACAAATGGCCCGGTATTACGTCCGCATGAAACGCAACGAGTCCAACCTCGCCTACATTCGCGAGAAGTTGGGGGTGACAAATCGCCCCAACGAGGTGACGCTACAACGCATCGAGGACTTACAGGATATGGCCCGGAGTTGGGTTTTGTACACGGACGCACTGAACAACGAGAAGGAACGAACGGAGCGAATGAAATGATCGAACATATCACGACAAGCACGAACTGGCGGATGGTGGAGAAGCTTAATGCCCCCTCATTCGCGTTGAAGACACTGAACACTATTATTGAGGGATGCCCGTACGACATTGACCTGCGGATCGAATTCTCGACGGATGAATTGATGAAGATGGGCATGTACGACTCCACCGGCGCGTTGAGTAGCGATGAAGTGATCCTCTACGAAATGGAGCGTAAAGTCACTGAGCGTGAGATCGAGATCCACTCGCTGATGTCCCATCGTACCGAACAGGTCAAGGAACGTATGCGAGTCAACGACACCTCCGGGTGGCGGCTGGAAGACTGGGACGCGACGTGTCCGTGGCTATTCAGCGTCAATCTACCCCTCGACGACGAGGTAGCGATGCAGGAAAAGAGGGACTCATGGACATAAAATTTGTGAAGACTTTGAGGTGGATGGCGCGAGGGATCGTACAAGCGTTCTTGGCGTGCGTCTTTGTAGGAATTATTGTGCTGATGATAATGGCGACGATGTTGGGGCTTGATGCAATCATCAACCTCATGATATGATTTAAGTTCGCCTGGGGCGAGCGAGGCCATCTACGGCGCGTGCATGTTAAGGAATAACTTTCATTCCTGCTGATAACCATCCACGTAATCGCCCCCTTTGATTTTCCCCGCGAGGGGGTGTTGACACGAATTAAACGGTATGGTACTATTACATTATCAGCAGAGTGAGAGAAGGAGACGAAATCATGATCGACACAACCGAATTGTCCGACGTACAGATTCCTGGGGTCCAAGAGGTCTACCAGGACTACGGGACAGTGCTCCGTGCTGGTGTGTATCAAGTGACCTTGAGTGACACCACTCATGTGAAGCTTGTGCCGGGCGTCAACAAGAAGGGGAAACCTTTCACCAAGTTGAGCGGCCTGACATACCGAGTGGTTGCTGATGGTGACGGTAACGAGGACAGCGTGTCCGTAGGGCGCGTGCTTCCTTACCAACAGTCATGGATTGAGACACTGGTCAACGGCGTGTTGAACAAGACTCAAATTGCTGATGGGCAGGGACCGCAAACCGAAAAGGCCCAAGCAGGATTCCTTGACACCATCGCCGCAGATGGCCTGCGCTTCAAGGTCAAAGTGGATTGGAAGGCGTTTGACACCGAAGTCTACAACGCGCTCTTGGTTGAGCTGACCGATTCCGAAGACCGTGAAGATCCCATCGAAGCAGCAAAAGGTTCCGCAACCAAGGCTATGAAGGCCGAGGCTGCCAAGGCTGCAACGTTGGCCGAAACGTACTCTGACTTCCCGCTTAACGAGAAGACCGGCGAACGTATCGGAGTCATTAAAACCGCTACAGGAGAAGTCCGAGCGAAGGCAGAAGTGGTAAGGTACTTCCTAGCGCCCGAGGCCGTAGAGACGACCGAAGACGCTGACCTGCAAGACTAATCACCTGTTCAACCCGGGGGGCGGAGTACGCAAACCTGATCTACAAGGCGGTGTCAGGAGCAAGCTAACCGCTCCCCACAACCTCTCTGAAGGGAGAATACATGGGCGTAATTAGACGAGCGGTGAAGTCACGTCCCAACCTGCGGGTTGGTTTCTGTGGCCCATCCAAATCAATGAAAACTGGTACGATGCTGTCCGTTGCTACGGGTAAAAATCCGTGGACTGGAGAGGAAGGCCCACCTCTTGTGGACGGACCAATCGGCCTGATCGATGCAGAAGCAAACGGCGTGAACGAAGAAGGTGTGCTCCAAGGCACCAGCGAGTTGTACGCTGACCTATTCGAGTTCGACGTCATTGTATTGAAGAAAACACACGCCGAGTTCTACACCAAGGCGATTCAAGAGTTCGCGGTTCTCGGTTACAAGCTAATCATCATCGACGGTATCTCCCCTGAGTGGGCTTCGATTCCCGATGGTGTGCTGTCGACTGTCGAACGACTCGCGGACAACAAACACAACGGCAACAAGTTCAAAGCTTGGGCCGACGTCAACATTTTCCACGACCGGTTCATCAAGGGTGATTCGGGAGCGAACGTAGCCACATGCCAAACCAAAGGCGCGGCCAAGTTCGGTATCAAGAACTACCCTGGTCACGTGTTTGTGTCCTGTCAAGCGAAGACCAAACATCAGATGATTACGAAGGAAGATTCAACCGGCGCTAAGCAGACCGTTGTCAAGAAAATGGGTGTTGGGCCTATCCAGCGACAAGAGATCGACTACGAGTTCGATACTTGGCTTGACCTGGACAGGGGCGAAATCAACGTTCATGGAACCTCGCGGATCCACACTCTTGAAGGGAAGTCCTTTAAGAATGCCGGGCCTGATCTAACCGCACACTTTTTGAAATGGCTGGCACCAGCTGAAGGGAGCACAGAATGAAGTTAACCACAAAAGTAATGAGGTCAAGCGAAGAACCACCAACCGAAGTAGACCTCTCGCCACGATCCGACGGTGCGGTGAACATCACCATCAACGGATACGTGTTCATGATCCTTGAGAAGGACGGGTCGTTTCGATTAAACCGGTTCGCCTCCTCTTCAATGATGGGAGCGTTCTGCAAACAGATGAACATTCCTACTTACAAGGCTCTCGGAGTCAACATGTTAAAGTTGGTGGTCCGATGAAGTTCAGAATTGAAAACGACCCACAACCTGTGTCCGTGCCGGTGAGACTGGAACGCAACGGCCCCAACCTCGACATTTATCTCGGCGCGTTTTGTTACTTGGCGATTCTAGCCAACGGATCAATCCATCGGCGAGAGTTCTGGCGCAATTCGCCCATGCACGATTACGCCGTCAAGCACAACATGACTATGGATGTCAAGGACAACATTCATAGCTTAGCACTAGAGAGAAAACCATGAGACTGTACATTGTATCCAGCATCGACTCTTGGACAATGACGAAGGTACAACCTCGCGCTGGTAAAGTGGATACGGGTAAATCAGTTCCTCGCCTGGGTAAGAACGGCGGACCACTGTGTTCTACCTCGGGGATGATCTCGTCGTTGCAGCAGTGCCGCCAGTTCGCGGCCGATAAGCGCGCTGCGGGTGTGGTGTCTGTATCCAAGATTCGCAAGTGGAAAGGCAATTGAGAACATGGACCCAACAACTGTTGCTTTTGGAGTGGATCCTGGGAAAACGGGAGCAATCGTCGGCCTCACCCTTGCCGGTAAAGTCTTACATGGCATTGATATGCCGGTGGACGAGGTGGAACTGTGTGCTTTTTGGCAACTCATCGCTCATAACCATTCCAGCGTGGAAGTTGTTGTTGAAAAAGTATGGTCGAACCCTAAGTGGGGAAAACGTCATTGCTTTGAGTTCGGTCGTCAGCGCGGTAGAATCGAGACAGCGATTACGGCTGCGGGTCTTGACTACCGCCGCGTACCACCGACCACGTGGCAACGCTACTTTGGGATGAAGAAGACGCCGTTCGAAAAGATTGGGTACAAGGGTCAAAAGGAATGGAAGAAGCGACTGCAAGCTCTCGCCGTTGAGAAGTTCGACGGTCGAGTAACTCTATCACGAGCTGACGCCTATCTCCAAGCGGAGTATTGTCGTCTTAACACAATGGAGGGTTGGGTATGAACAAAAATCAAATCCTGAGCGGAGTAATGATCTTATTTTTAGCGACGCTGTTGATCGTCTCGATTGGTTTAGCTGTGAATAAAAGGGCTGAACACGAGGCGGCTCTCGCCGACGCTACTGCGATTGCACAGGCGGCGGTGTACGAACAGTCCGAGTTGAAGCGGAAGCATGACCTGGCGATTGAGTTTGGGTTCAACCCCATCATCATTGAGATCGTGGACGACCAGTCTCGCAAAGCAATGGCGCTTACAAAGGGCGACGAGTTTCGGTTGATCCAAACGCAAGATTACCTGACACACATCTTCCTCTCGCTGATCTACGTCGAGTCGAAGGGTGTTGTTGACGCGCGGGGTGACAAGGGCAAGGCTTATGGCCTCACACAGATCTGGCTCTCAACGGCGCGTGACTATGTGGACAACCTCGAACCTCACCAACTATACGACCCCCAGGTCAACGTAGAGGTTTCGTTTCTCCACTTCCGCCACCTCCTAACGGAGTACCGCGGTAACTTTACACTCGCGTTGTTGGCCTGGAACCGGGGTCAGGGTCGAGTGGATAAGATGATCTCGTGGGGCAAGTCTCCTACGAATGGGTACGGTGCCAAAGTGTTCAGCGCGTCGGTCACGGCCACGCGGTACAACATGGCGGCACGTCGATGAAGACAGACCAATTCTCGATGGACAAGTTCGCCGAAACACTGGACGGTCGAGGGATTTTGTCAGCCGCACACCAAAGCGACGCGTGGCACATTGTCCAACGCCTAGCTCCGGCGAATTCAAAAGAGAACCCTGATGGAGCGTACTTGATTATGCTCCTCAACTGGCCGGATGGCATCATGACACGGATGGTCTTCAACGCCGAAGAGGTAAAAAGCTTCGCGCACATGCTCCAGGTGTTGGCCTCAATGTCAGTCTTTGACGCATTCGATACGGAAGGAGTAGTACCAGTATGAAACAACACACACGAGACCCTAAAGCAATCGTTCTACCCCGGGTGGTGATGGCGTTCAAATCCGAAGCGGGATACCACACCTTCAACTGCCCGATGTGCGACCAACGAAACAAGGTCCACGAGAAGCGAGCAATGAATTACCTCGGCACCGACCAACGCAAAAAGCAGGCTAAACCAGGGTCTGTATTCACCTGGGACAAAACCTTGTACTTCTCTTGTGTCAAGTGCCACCGGGAGATTCACGTCACAAGATGCCCAGTAGGAGGTCTGATCGTAATATGATAGGTCTACACGCCCTCACGAAGACACCTCCAACGTGGAAAGAGGTTGGTATTACGCTCGTGCTCTGCGCGGTGTTCCTGGCCTTGGTCATTGGGGCGGTGTTCGCATGAGTAACACACAAACGTACCTCGTGGCTTTGCTGTCCCTCGCGCTACTTATCTTCGGGTGTGGTGCGCTGTTGGGTCAATCGATACCGACCGTCCCCGAGGAGCGTGACCTCCAGGTTGAAATGAACGCCTACGTGAACGAGTTCATCGGTATGTTGGGAGTCAAGTACGAAGAGGTTCAATGGGCTACGCTGGTGCAGCCGGTTCTGTTTGCCCCCGACAGCGCGATGGTGATTCACTGGACGATGCCCAACGATGCTGTCCTGGCGATCTTTACGTTCGGCATTAAGAATATGCTGAGACTGTCGCCGGACCACCGTAGAATAGTAGCCGCGCACGAGGTCGGTCATATCACCGATGTGTGTAGGCGGGTGGTGGAACCTGACACCGAGGGCATGACCGAGTTCGAGGCGTACCTCGCTGACTTCTACTACCGACTGCTCAACGAAGGATGTGCCGACGTTGTGGCCGCGGAAATGACTTCGTACCAGGAAGTGCGGGGACTACTTACGACGTTGCGCTCTTTCTTTTTAGAGGGCGAGGTCAACCATGTGCTTAACCAACGCATCCTCATTATGGAAGATGTAATCGCAGCGGAGGGACACCATGTGGAGTGACATTCTGTTTTGGAGTATGGTAGGGATAGGAGTGTATATGGTGTGGAAGACGCTCGGCGAAATGGCTAACCCGACGCCACCTGAGCTGCCCGAAGGCACCTTCGACGTGTGCGATCTGAAACCCGGCCACTTCTACCTGTTCATTTACGACGTGCGTACTATGTCGCACGCGATGAGCCATAAGGTCCAAGCGATGCTTACCGAGCGGGGTATCGAGAATTCATTTATGCGAGTACGAGGCATTCCGCCTGTGGTATACGACTTAAAACGACCGGAAGCGCCGGTAGAAGGAGTTAAGTATGAGTAACGACAAAGAGAAGCAACCCATCGTGTCACCTGTAGCCTATATCTCTGGGCAGTTCGAGGAAGCGTGTCAGGACATCTCTGCGAACCCGCAAGAGGTCTTCCAGATGCTACTGTTTTCGTTCGTGAAGATGAAACCTGAGAACCGTGGTGCATTCTTTCGCGGCCTCAAGACAGACTTCAACACATTTTCAGAGGTAGTGGACCTCGTGGGACTGGAGAAGCAGATCACCGACGCTGTCGCAAGCGCGGAGCTACAACTCCACGACTCACTGATGGAAAAATTTTGGGCAATACCTGACGAAGCTCCGGACGACGCATCAGGTCTGACTTTAGTCTAGTTCACACCGAAATATCAGCCCGAGGGGGTCCGCCCCCGAGAAAGGAGTTCGCTATGTTTGTAATTTTTCTTGCGGGGTTAGGGTGTGGACTTGTGATCGGGTATTATGTTATGATGATCGGGATCAAGACACTCTTGAAAAGTGGTAAGATTAAACTGGGAGACAGCTGATGCCGCAATGCAATCACGTAATGACCGCGCGAGGGCAGCTCAAATATAGCGAAGTGCCGCGGTGGTTTTTCTTGTTCTGGCTATTCGGTAAGAAGGTGCAGATTTGTTTGGTGTGTCCCGAGATTCGTTACTTTGGGGAATTTGACTGATGTGGCTGTGGCATCGATTTATACACCTGTTTGGTTGGCACCGCTGGTACTTTGTTGAGTGGCGCGAGAACGAGTCATTCATTTGGCGTGTATTTCGGTGTCGCTTCTGTGAGGAAACCGAGGCGGGTCCGTTCAACTATCGTTTGAAGAGTGACGGTTAACAAGGAGGAAGATATGTTTCAAATTATCGACAACGTTAAAGTTTGGGGCGTTCCTTTGGACAACGCCGTTGAGCAAGCGGTGAACTGTCTTAAGGATGCCGAGGAAGTGTGTCTGATGGCGGACCACCACTTGGGGTATGCTGTGCCTATCGGGGGCGTGGTTGCTTACTACAACAAGGTCTCTCCTTCGGGAGTGGGTTTCGACATTGCCTGCGGGAACAAAGCGGTGTGTCTGAACATGCCCGGCTTCGAAGCGCAAGGTCACATCAAGACCATCATGGACGACGTGTGGAACACCTTCTCGTTCGGCATGGGACTGAACAATAAAGAAGAGGTTGACGATCCTCTCTTTGACGAGCCAATTTGGGACGAGATCCCTTTCCTGGCAGGCCTCAAAGACAAGGCGCGACAACAACTCGGTACCATCGGTTCCGGAAACCACTACGTCGACATCTTCATCGATGAGTCAGACCAAGTGTGGATCGGGGTTCACTTCGGTTCGCGCGGGTTGGGTCACAAGATTGCTACGCACTATCTGGAGTTGGCCGGTGGCAAAGACGGTATGATGGTTGACGCCGCGGTGTTAGATACTACGCGCGGGGTAGGCATTGAGTACATTGAGGCGATGCAACTGGCCGGACGGTACGCCTACGCCGGGAGAGATTGGGTGTGCAGCAAGCTGGCTGAAATGTTGGGCGCGAAGATCGTCGACGAGGTTCACAACCATCACAACTTTGCGTGGTTGGAAACACACAAAGACCAAAAGCTGTGGGTCGTCCGTAAGGGCGCTACTCCAGCCTACCCGGGTCAACGCGGCTTCATCGGCGCGAGTATGGGTGAGAACGCTGTGATCGTAGCGGGAGTGGACTCAGCTGAGAGTAGGCAAACGCTTTACTCGACGGTCCACGGCGCGGGTCGAGCTATGTCTCGAACGCAAGCGGCCGGTAAGTTCAAGCGGAAGAAGGTCGACGGTCGTTGGGTGAAGATTCAAAAGTCGCCCGGGCTGATCTCGAAGGATGATATGGATATGTGGCTCAATAACGCTGAGGTAGAGTTGCGCGGGGGAGGGCTAGACGAGGCACCCCAAGCTTACAAACGGCTCGACGAGGTGTTGGCGTTCCACAAAGCCACCATCGACGTGAGACACACGCTCCGTCCTATTGGAGTGGCAATGGCAGGCGAAGGGAGTTGACACATGGTAGAGATTGATGTTAAAATCAACGGTGTGCTGTATGACCGTATTCAAGTGTGCAATACAGATCGTCGGCACTTGAATTTGACGCTGTACTCAGTTACCACCCTACAAAAGCAGGGGAAGAAACGGTTTACTGTGGCGCATACAAAGGAAAACGGTCTTTATGAACTGTTGGCGCGGGTGTTCGGGAACGGTAACTTGAAGCATTCCGGCCAGCGCAAACGCGAGAAGGAGAAGGTGTAATATGCTAGGAGGAAGTGAGATTCTAATCATCGGTGGCGCAATCGTAGCGGTATGCTTTGGCGGCAAGATCCTGAAGAGTTGGGGTACTGGCGCAGGCGAATCGATTCGAGAGTTCCGCAAACTCAAACGCGAGTTGAACACTCCGTTGGAAGACACGTCCAGTGAAGGGCGAGGCGGCGCGAAAGCGATAAAGGGCAATTGACTGACTGGAATGTCGTCGTTGGGTTTGCTAGTTTAGGTGCGTCCTGGTTGTTCTCAGGGATGATCGGGATGCGTCTCGAACGGTGGCGTAGAAACAAGGAAGTTGACGCATGGGAAATTCCACTCGAACGTCTACAGGACGGTGAGTATTGGAAGCGTCGGTACGAGGATGCGGTCAATGATATTGAAAAAGCTCTTGAACCATTAGGTGGGGAAGTCTTTCCAAAGGGATTACTCCACAAAGATTACGACGAAAGGGAAGACAATGCACGAGGAAAAACCACCTGATTCTACATATGGTATTTACGGGGGCTGCGTTGGTTGCAACGATTGTCCTCAATCTATTGCTGAGCGCGACATCGACACCGGTTACGCATTCGGCGGCTTCGTGCTGCCCGTTCTAAACGACGCGAAAATACTGGTAGTCGGCGATCAGGCTGACTTCGCTGAATACAAGCGCGGTGAGGTATGGTCGGGTATGACCGGCTACCAGTGGGCAAAGATCCTGCGGTCTATCAAGATCAAGCCAGAGAACTTCTCCATGACGAACGTGATCTCGTGCCTACCTCCCAAGGATTGGAAGGTTTTCAAGGCAGACGCCGCGGATTCCATCGATAGATGCTCTCAGTACGTGCGGACTGTGGTTGAACGAGAGAACCCTGACGTCATTATGACCGTTGGAGCACTGCCTACGACCCACTTCCTCGGAGAAGGTTCGCTGGTGGAGCACCACGCCCCCCGCAGAGGGTATGTCTTCAACGTTCAATACGGTAAATGGAGCGGCTACGTTGTACCATCCGTACACCCTCGCTCTCTCGGCCAAGGTAAGGCCGCGTGGACCCCGTTGCTGATGCACGACATCTTCACCGCTTTGGACGTCCGCAACACAGGCAAACCACAGTGGGTGGAGTATAACCCCGAGTACGTTCAGTACCCTACGTTCGCTGACATCGATCACTTCGAGCAGCGAGCTATTAAGTGGCTGACGGCTCACCCGGACCATTCGATGTTCACGTGCGATATTGAAACTGAGGAGTCAGGTAAAAAAGAGGAGGCAGAATATGACGAAATCGGCGATGCTGAAATCACTCGCATTTCATTTGCTTATCGGCCTGGGTACGCTATTACTATTCCGTTCCAGAGGGAGTTCTTTTCTCGAATCCAAAAGCTGCTCGACCTCCCCGCGAGGTTTATCGTCTACTGGAATTGGACATTTGACCACCCCCGTCTCCTCGCAAAAGGATTTTCCATCAACCAAGAAGTCTACGACGGGATGGAGCTATGGCACTACTATAAAACTGCTCTGCCCAAGTCCCTCGGTTCCGTCACGCCTAACCTCTGTCGAAATTTCTCCGAATGGAAATCCCTATTCCATGCTGACGACACGTTTTACTCTTGTGTGGATTCTGACGCGGCTATCTCGAATGTTCACAAGATGATTCAGAAGATGCCGAAGACGCAGTACAACGCGTTCCTTGAGGGCTGGATTAAGGTGAGACCAATCTGCCAGGCGATGCACGAGCACGGCGCGCTGATGGATATGGATAAGCACGACAAATTGGAAGGGATTTTAATCTCCGATTTGTTCGATGTAGATGAAGAGATTCAAAAACTTGTTCCCGAGCGGATCAAACCGTTCAAGCTATACAAGATGGTGCCGCTGATTTTCCGTTGTCGCAAGTGTGCCGGTAAGGGCTACACCACCAAGCAGCGAATGAAGATGGGACCGTGTGAGGTCTGTGATTCGACCGGACAACTTCGTACTCGTGATGAAGGAGATCCTTCTTGGAGAACGTACGTCCGCTTGTGCGAGAAGTGTAAGGGCAAGGGCAAGTATTCTCACAAGCTCCCCAAGGAGATTCACCCCTGCGAGGCGTGCGAAGAGTGGGGGTATCTGCCTCACTTGATCCCTGAGCCGTGGGAACACTCCATTGGTGACCGGGCGGGGTATTACGTCGAGACGTCTCAAGATATTCGCGGAGCTGACAAGAAGTGGCGGAAGACCTGGGGGTTCAAGCAGAAATTCCTGCCGACGTCCCCACAACAAGTTGCTGATTACTTGAGGGACTGTGGCTACCCTGTGCCGCGAAATTATCACACCGACAAGGAGACCACCGACGTCAAGGCGATCAAGGATCTGATGATGAAGCACGAGAACGATGCTGTTCTCCCACAGTTCCTAGAGTACCGTCAGATCAAGAAGATGCTTGGTCAGTACATCGATGGGTACGTGCCTGGGGAAGACGGTCGGATCCACACCACGTTTGGACAGAAGGCAACTAACCTTCGGTTCAACTCGGTGAAACCTAATGTTCAAAACGTTATCACAAGGGGAAAGTATGCCCAACTCTACAGACAGCAATTCATCCCGAGACCTGGATACGTCCTGGCTGAACTCGATCATTCGGGAGCCGAGGCTCAAATCGTTGGGTACTATGCAAAAGATCCGGATTACATTCGTATTGCTAAACTGTCTATCCATGGGATTCTTGCTTCATATGTTCTTGTCAACGATGGAACGTGGAAGAACCCTATTGACTTGGCTTGGTCTGACGAAGACATCACCGAAGCAGTAGACGAGATTCGTGAGAAGTTCCCGCTGGTGTATGCCAAGTCGAAGAACTGTGCTCACGGCTCGAACTACGGGGCTGTGCCGTACAAGTTGTTCATGGAGTACCGGGACGCGTTCCCGAAGCTGGCGTTCGCAGAGGAGATCCAAGAGTTGTACTTCAACACGGTTTTCAAGAAGGGTAAGCAGTGGCACCACGACACCTGGGAGTTCGCGTACAAGAACAAGTTCATTGAGAACGTCTACGGTTACCGCTTCGACTTCTGGGACGTGCTGTCCCCGAACTGGTATGGTGACCTGGAGCGCGACGATAAGACTGGCTATTGGAAGTTAGGGAAACAGGCTAAGGATTGTTTGGCCTTTAACCCCTCGTCGACTGAGGCGGGTCTGATGAAGGAGATCATGGTGTGGCTGCACAAGAACACAGACCTGTTGCAGTGGCTGGTGTGGATGATCCACGATTCGCTGGTATTCGAGCTACCCGACGACTTGTATCTCTACGACCGGCTGAAGGTAATCTCGGCCGCGATGTCAAAACCGGTTCCACAGATGGGTGGGTTGTCTATCGAGTGCGGCGTGGATGTGGGCTACAACTGGGGCAAACGCTCCGCAACGAACCCCGATGGCATGACCGATTACTGGACGAAGTTCAAGTCGGCTGCTTGACCTTTGAAGAGAAACGTGAGATAATTTTAATACAGGAGGAATTCATTATGAGCAAAGACACATTAGAGTATCCAATCAACATGACACCCGAGGTGGCGAAGTATTGGTACGACCGCTTCTTGGAGTTTCACCAATCGAACGCAGAGTTTTCGGACATCACGTTCGCGGACTACTTGGGCAACCAAGTGCTGTCGTCGATGATGCTGATCTTCAAGGGTCAGGTACTCGATGAGGAACCCGAGACGACCGAGGCCGGTGAACGGAAAGGGGGCGTCGATGAATCGTAAGATCATCTACACTGCCGGACCAATCACTACGGCCTCGCTGAATGAGCGGTGGGTGTTCCACATGAACGCACGCACGATGGCCCGGGACATCTGGGCGTCAGGTCATGCGGCTATTTGTCCCCACCTCAACACGATGTTCATGGACGGTCCGGACATCGCCGATGAAGTGTTCTACAAGGGCGACGAAGACATCATCAGACGGTGTTGCGATGCTATGGTGATGCTACCGGGGTGGCAGAAGTCGAAGGGGAGTAGGAACGAGCGCCAGTTGGCATTCAACATTAGCATTCCTGTGTTCTACCACGATTGTATCGATCAGATGTGGCACTGGTTACGGGAGCAAAGCTGATGCCGCACATTAAAGAGGTCGAGCGGAAACAATACCAACTATCTCTGACCGCGTTACGGTACCAGCTGTGTGACAAACCACGCAGCCACTTGGTCTACTGTTTGTACGTGCTCACCCGAAACTACCTGTGCTACAGAGGCGGACACATGCCCTCCTGGGAACAGCGGTCGGATGCGTGCAATTCCCTGCATGATGCGGAGACAGAGTTCCGTAGAGTGTGGATCAACGATTACGAAGACTCAAAAATTTTCGAGAACGGAGAAGCAAAATGACCACACTTCACGATAATTGTCCGCACTGCGGAGCGTGGGTTATGCTCCCTCACAACAACTGTCCGCAAGACAAGGAGAAAGCAATGGGAAAAGAATTATCACAAGACGCGTTAATCGAGCAGCTGGAACGGTCGGGTCTAGTTGATAAGAAGACGGGTGCGCTGACCACCAACTCACTACGTTACACCCAGGACACCCTGGCGATTGAGATGAAGCGCGTCTTCGAGGAAGAGATCATGGCGTTGAGAGCGGCGGGTCAAAAGGAATACGCCCATGACGTCAGTTCGCCATTCGCGAATTTCGAACGGACTGGTAAGGATACTGACGTCGACCCGTTGAAGGTGCTGTGGATCTTTGCCATGAAGCACAAGGATGGCATCGCGTCCTACATCAAGGGTCACCAATCCCAACGCGAAGACGTGCGCGGCCGGATCAACGATCTGATTGTGTACCTGCTGCTGGCCCGGGGGATCATCAACGAGCGGGTAGGTTCCAACAGGATCAAAGCGTTGGGAGACCTGAGCGAATGAGTTGCGGAATCTGTCAGCGTACCCATTATTACGAGGAGTGTTCTCAATGTGCCTGCGACGTGTGTGAAACCTGCGAGCACCGGCTGAAGGATTGCGAGCGGTGTGGTATCAAGCGGTTGTGTCCTGACTGTAGGGACTGGCGCAATCATGACTGCGAACCGGTTGAAGAACCAATGGACGTTGACGAGGAGGAAGAATAATGTGGGGAATACTTTTTCTGATCTACTTGGCCTTTGTAGCATACTCAGTTATGACGAAGCAGGGGCAGGAGTGGTGGACTAAAACGTGGGCGTGGTGGAATCCTACAGACTTCAAGCGGGGGATCATCAACGGGAAAGCCCTGAAGCGGAAAAAGCATTTAGACAAGCTGTACCTCGACGCGCGTATCAAAGCGAACAAGGAACGCGTAGCGAAACGGCGACGTAACGAAGAGTTGAATCAGCAAAGTACGACTCGGATGATGGATCGTCCGTTCGACCATAGAGACATTGCTGCTGGTGGGTTTCACACTGGTATGCCCGGGGTTGAGGTAAGGATTACAGGCGGGGTGACGGTGGGTCCGGATCATTTAGACACACGTCGCGCCGGGGAGAGGTTGAGGGCGAAGATCGCTAAAGGTAAGCGAGTTGAAAAGATGATTGCAGTGTTGGACGAAAAACAACGGGAACATATAGAAGCAGCAGAGGGTTACCTCGATGAAGAGTTTAAGGCAGGCCACTAATCGTCCTTACCCTGCCAAGCTTTTACAGTTGCCGGGATAATCTTCTCAGCGGACCGCCCACCAATGTACCCACCCACACCAAGCTTCAACAGGTCTTGCATCCACACCGGAAACTCCAGCACCTTTGCAGTAATGCCTAGCTCCATCGAGTACGGCCAGATCAGAAAGTTGTTGATGATGATCGCCATGAACACGAACATAAGGATAGGCCTCCACGAGCGAGACAGCCAACCGGACTTCGCTTCGGCAATGATAACATCAGCCTGCGCGCGTACCTGTTCGATCTCAAACGTCAGAGCCTTTTGAACTGCGTCGTGTTGGATCTTGCCTAGAGCTAGTCTAGCCTGGGCCTTGTCTTCAGGTGAGTGGATGAACTTATCGAGGATGCTCTTGACACCCCCGACCATTTTACCGATGCCTAAGATGTCCATTATTTATCAAATCCGTCCATTATCCTTGACCGTAGGGGGAATTGTCGCCGTTGTCGATTGTCCCGTCTTGTCGTCGCACTCGCCCTCGGCGAAGGAACAACATCAAGCCTGTGATACCAACGGCCAGGCCGACTTGGAATCCCCAGGTCATGAAGTCGAAGTAGGGAATGTATGCGTCAGCCGCACCTAAGATCAGGACGGGTGTGAACACGCGGTAGTAGTTTGGAAGATAGTGTCGAAGCATGTCTGCGGCACCATAGGCTAGACCCAGGAAGCCGACTGCCATGACTGCGGTCTCAAAGAAATTCATAGGTTACTCCTTGAAAGAAAAAAGTACGGTGAGAAACGACCCTTTGATTTCAACCTCTTCACACACTCGGTTAACAACCAGCCACGGTTAGAGCCGAGATTCGATTTAAGGATCGAAAGCGGTATCGCTTCACACCATAGAATCAGCCCGAGTCGGGGTCACCCCCGCGAGCTAGACTAATAGTATCATACAAATTGCATTAAGTCAACACCCTACACCAGTTCAAAGTGGCCCAGGTCGTCGAATTTGTTGTCTTTCACCTCGGTGTCGCGGTCCCAATCGCCGCCCCAACGCAGGGTGATGCCCATCATGAACCCGCACATCAAAATAATCCCCGCGAGTAACGTGAACCGTTCCCTATCGTCCCATGCAATAGGGTACGGCGCAACGTCAATCCCCTCGGACGGAAATGAATTGTGTGTTGACTCCGGCCACTGGAGCTGAGACCGTTGAGGCCGCGCTTCATACGCAGCCGTTTGGTCCGCTTCGTTCCGGTGACCGTAGATGATTGTAAAGTCGATGAACTTGATCGCTTCGTTCAGGACGTCTTGGATCTTGGGGTGACAAGAACTCAGACGTAGTTTCGACCGCGCTCCAAAGTGTGGCATTATTTTAACTCGATAAGTTGAATCCGTACGGTGGTGACCGCCTTTTTGTCGGATTGTTGGACAAGGATTTCGGTGGAGGAGTTGAAGGTTACCAACACCGAGATGTCTTTGTCGGAGATGAATGAGTCGTCAATCAGTGTACGTCCGGGGTCCACTGATACGATAGCGATTGTTGTAGAGAAAACTTGGTTTAGAAGAACGACGTGGTGTTGTACATTTTCAATTCCGCCGCCGTTTGCGCTAAGTACGCGGACGCGGAAAGACATTTAAACCCCCTTTAAAACATAGCAGTCGCGGCCACTGTGACTCCCATACCGACGAGAGCTGTGATTGCGATCCAAAAGAATCGAGTGATGTTCTTTGACTTCTGTTCCTCACGGTCGACACGCACCACTAGGCCAGGAGCCTCGCCCTCACCGTACAGAGTGACAGCGGTTTTAATCAACATCCGGTCGACCACAGTGATGTGATCGGAGATGAGTTGTTCTGTGCGAACTTGTCCTTGTTCAACTTGTCGAAGGCGTTCGTCTAGTTCGTGTTCCATTATCGTGTTCTACTCCGTCGTGTGCGTGATCGTGTTCGCTTTTTCTTTTTGTTATCAGAGATACCGAGAACTTCAAAAGTGATTGGGGTTTGTCCAGCGCCAGGGCCGAAGATGAAGGCACCCATGCCGGACCGTCGTTCAATAGTTTGGAAGGCACCTTTGGCGCTGTGATCCATTACCATTCTCGGTCCCAAGAATAGGTATTCTACGGACGGACCAAAGAAGAGATTCTGTACACCCTGTTCGCCGTATTGTGCTGAGTTGGCCGCGTCGAGAAACAAACCAAAGGCTCCGGCCATAGTCGCGTCGTCTACTACTCGCGCGAAGATGTTGGCATCAGAGTTGGACATAGTGTGACCGACCGCTGAGAAGACGTCCTTCACCCATTGGTTGTCGGGTTGTTCGAACTCGATGTCGCGCCCAAAGATGTTGTTCGCGATGAGTTCACGTACTTGTTGTCGACCCTCACCAAACACGAACCCAAAGGCGGGATATACCGTCACCAGCTTCGCCACTGAGTCGGTGAATCGGCGCGGGTTGTGTCGAGCGTTGGTAATCATTTCGGTCTTGATGAGCTTCGCTTGGTTGAAGGCAAAGTTCTTGAACTGTGTGACTACCTTACCCTCGGGCGACGACCACCACAGCGGTAGGTCTGTAACCCGTGAGCGGAACTGCGAATCGTTTGAAACGGTTTGTGCGGCACGTTTCAAGTCGTCGAAGTCAAGACCACCCTTTGCAATGATCTGATCGGGATCAAGTCCTAGTCGGGTCAACTCGTGGCGTGCTCCCTTGGCACTGCGTTTACCTTTGAGCAGTTTACCGGCGAGGTTCTCCGCGTAGTTCTTACCGGCGGACGCGGCGATAGTTCTGTTGATTCGTTCAGTGAAGTTGAACCCTGACCACCGTAGCATCTTCGCACCGTACCGGTCGCCGCCAAGGTGTCGAGCCATTTCTGAGGAGACTGAATCGAGGGTAGCTCCCGAGCGTAGGGCAAACTCTCTTGTTACTTTAGAGGAGAACATCGTATCGAAGATCGCCTTGCTTGTAGCGAACACCGACGTACGCAGGATGGTCGAGGCGGATTGGGAGAGGTTAATCATCTGCGACATAGCGAGTAGCGGAATGTTCGACGCACGGATAATCGATGACCATTTTTGGATCCCGTTGTTGCGGACAGTGTTGCCTGTGATGTCGGCCATGACGTGAGCAGCGAAGTTTGCATTACCCCCTTCGAGACCAATTTTGCGGAGTGACTCTTGGATCAATTCGTCGCGCACACCAAACTCACGGATGTTTGCCAGCCGTCGTTCGGAAGACTTGTAGTAGTCGGTCAGTACACCCACCAAGTCGGTTTCGTAATACTTCTCAGGGAGTTGGATTTCTCGCGCGTGGGATAGAGACGATTGCCGTTGTGTTGAATGGATGTTTAGGTAGTCTCGCAGTGCGCGATTCGCAGCAATTTCATTGGTCTTTTCGGTTACGAGACCTTTGCGGATCGCCTCGAAGTCGGCAACGATTTCATCCTTCTTAATGAGGTGGGGAAAGAAGGCCTCTCGTTTGTTGAAGGGAATCCACTTACCGTTTCGTCGTGTCAACTCGCCGAGTTCGCTTGCTTGCGCGGCAATGTCGTCGAGGTGCTCTTTGATAGCGAGTCCAGCCGTTCGGACCTTCTCTGATGAGGCAGTCTCACCGAAGTCGAGCATCCGTCGCACGTCGTTCAGCTCAGCTTTCGTAAATCCTCGGATAGTGTTTTCAAGATCAGCGATACGATCTCCCGCGAACGATTCGGACGAGTTGAAGAAGCGGTCAACTTTGTCCATGAGCCGGTTACCTTCAACGCCTTGGTCGCGGATTACCTTACCCGCTGATCGTAGATCTCCAATAGGAGCGCCGCGGAAGGGGTTGCGGTAATTACGGACGTCCATGATTGCTTGCTCTCCAATTTCTAGGAGCGAACGTGAGTCGGGCGTACCTGAAGCTACGGACAGGGAAATTCGTCGGTCCATGTTGGCTTGAAGGGCAGCGTTCTTGAGATACGATCCACCTTCCAAGTCCAGCGCGTTTTCGATTCCAGCTTCGGTGAGATCCTTACCGCGGATGATAGAGTTTTCCAACCCGGGGAGTTCTCGTTGTGTAGTTTCCACACCCTCGTCGGCCACTCGCCGAGCAAACTCTTTCGCTTCACGGGTGAATAGTTGAGGATCAGGGATGTCTTGGAACCGTTTTGATTTCCGCAAAGCTGTAGCCACGGCTGGTAGTTGTTCAGCCAGCACTTCGAGAGACTTTGCTTTGTTTCCCGCTGCCGCCATCTTGATGCCGATACTCACCGCGCGTTCGAGTGGAACAATCCCAGAGAGCACGTCAGCCATGAAGTCACCGTACGTCGAGCCGGTAGTCGGCCGGTTCTTTCCAGCGATCTTAAACAGCCCGTCCACATTGGAAGTGGCGCGTAGGAAGGTTTGACTTTCGGGGGGTAGGTTTTGGGAAGGGTCGATGAGTTCGCTCGCTGCGCCCACACCAGCTTCGATGCCAGAGATGGACGTTCGCGCTACGTTCTCCAACAACCGGAACGCAGGAGACAGTGGAGAGGTGACAACAGCCAGCAACCCGAGAGCACCTAGAGCCGCACCTTTGAGCGCAGCCGGAGAATAGGGCATGATCCCGTCCGCAGTAACCGCATCGAAGTTATCTTTAATGAGTTGCGTCCCGAGCGACCACTGTTCGTTGACTGCGCCCTTCACTTGAGAGATGAAGTCAGGAGCCACGTCTGTAATCTCGCTAGGAGCGCCGACGTCAATCAGCCCGGAGGTTCGGGGTAGCTCCTCCAACGGTTGAATGCTTGGTTTTTGAGAGTCAAAGACTTGCAGGCTCGACGAAGTACCGGAGCCGGGGAAGCGCCGTTCCACTACAATGTCTTGTGCCGCCGTAGACATATTCATAAAGTCTGGATTGCGGCGGAGTTCGTCAACGTCTTTAAATTGGGGCATGATTAACCAGGATTATTTTCGTCGAAGCGGTCGGCGTCGGACTCAGGGTCGTCCTCTTGGACAGGCAACACCATGGACGGTCGTGTGGTTGTCGTGAACGGAACCCAAAAACTTTCGTCGACTTCAATGGGGGCTGCGTACTGTGGAGCGCGGCCAATTTGGAGCCACGACAGGTAGTTTTCTACGTTGGCCTGACGATCCACGAAGTCCATGTTGGCCCATTGAACTTCACCCATCACCAAAGCGATAGCCTCTTCAGCACCGTTAATATCTACTTCGGTGATAGGCTTGCGTACGGGGTCAAACTGCTTCAAGATGTGCGTCTTGAATTGTTTTGTTGAAGGATCCCAGACTGTTCCAACGAGGGTATTACCCACGCGAGAAGTGATGAGTCTCGACGCCGGGTCTGCGATAGACTCGATGCCCAGGAATCGTTTCTTCTCAGATGCCGACAGCTTGGAACCAAGGGCTTCTTCAATTGCTGCGAACTTGTTGACGATGCTTTGGCCCTTGCCGAAGTCTACACCAGCAGAGTTCAAGGCGGTGGAGAATGGGATACCAGTCTTCATCATGCCCACGACAATCGCAGCTTGCGGCCGGTTCATGTCTTTGTTTCGCAACATCTCAGAAATCAGCTCCTCAGCGAGTCCAGCTTTGGTAGCGATGAGTTTGTCTTCTGCATCCAGCTTACGCTGTTCAGCCGCAACGACTCGATCAGTCCCACGCTGCTCAGCCGCTTTTGTGCGAACCAAGTCGCGCGCTTCGGCTGTGGTAGTGGTCAGTAGATTTCGTTGTTCACGGGCAATGTCTTCAGCGCGATTGATTTCAGCGGTTTGTTCTTGCGCCGGACGATTCTCGATAGCCTGGAATTCTCCACGCTCTTGAGCAAGTTCTTTGGGGTCTCTAAACAGAGGGATCTCCCGCGTACCCGATTCGGTAATGACTTGTCGGTCGCGTGCTTCTTGAGTTGGGGGAGGTGGTGAGGCGATGTCCGGCAACACGTGATCTCGTGCCAGCTTGCCTTCCTTGTTGATCTCAACAGAAGGTAGTTCAGGCGACGCGCTCTGTAGAGCCGACCCGGTTTTGCCCGGCGTGGGGATAGTAACCAAACCAGTACCCAGACCTTCCTTGAGTTGCTTCAGTCCTTCTTTTTGTCCAGCCATCGCCTGCAAAGCGATTCGTTTAATTTCGGCGGACGAATTAGGATCTTCTGCTAGGAGGCCAGCGATTTTGAACAGACGTTCTTCACCCGCGAGCTTTTCTTTTTGCTTTTTAAGTTTGTCTTCTTGTGTCGCTTCGCCGTGACCTTGAGCCAGACCGGTTAGAAGGGCAGTAAGAGATTGTCCAAAGTTGTTTCCCATTATCGTCTAAGTAGTCCTTTCAAAAGTCCAAGAATGCCGCCGTCCCCTTTACCACCGACGTTGCCGCCTGGTAGTCCGCCTCGGTTAGGCAAAGATGATACTGCGTCGTCGCCTGCTGTCAGCTTGGAGATGTCTCCACCGGATGCGAAGAGTTGCTTACCAAAACCAGCCGCGGTCTTAGTGATGCCTGCGAGGGTTTCCATATTAAGCAAACGATTTCGTGTGTCGGACGATGCGATGTCTTGGAGCGTGCTAGACTGAACGCTTGCTGCTTGAGCCGCGCCTGCGCCAGCTTGACCAGCCGCGCCGAATAGAAGTTGCAGCAACTGAGTCATACCCGCTTGAGCTTCAGCAGGAGCCGCTGACAATAGTCGATTGCGTTCAGCGAAGTTGGCCTTCTCTAGTTCGAGTTGAGCCTGAACCGTTGCGCCGGATGCCGGACCGCTTTCGTCGATACGTTTCGAAGCCGCGTCTCGTGAGCCTGTCAGTTGTTGTAGTTGAGGAGCGACTTGTTGAGTCAACGCCTCGCGATCACCCGACAGCAACGCTTGAAGTCGAGGCAGCAGTTGAGCCGTGATGGACTGGGTTGTCGTGTGCAGCTGAGTTTGTCGTTGTCGGAGTGCCTTAGCGGATTTCCCTTGTTGTCGTGCGAGAGTTGTTTGAGCGCGTGTATTTTCGAGGGTGGCCTTCCGTTGCTTTCGATTCAGGAAGTGACCAACGAGTTGCGAGCCAAGCCCGGCCCCGGCAATCAATTGGCTGACAAGGCCCACAGCGGGGATCAGTGCCATGAAAAGGGGGTTGATGTCTGTAAAGAGTACCATATTATCTCCATTATACCACGAAACGCGGTAGAAGTCTAGTTAGTCGTCGATGAGTTCTCCAGCGAGAATGGCGGTCACGGTAGAGGTCGCTCCACCAGTCGCCCGTAGGCGGAAGTGTGTGCCTGACGGTGCCGCAGCCAGGGCAATAACCTCCGTGGCAAAGTCACCCGCTTCCAGTCCAAATTCGATCTGGGAGAACCACATCACCCCATCAGGGGAGGTTTCGATGGAGATTTCGATGTCTTTGTTCGAGGTCGCGACGGTAGCGATGAACTGTCTAGCAACAAACTGCTTCGCGAGAGGCACCACGTAGTACGCTCCGAGGGAGATGTTGTGCTCAGGTTCCATCGACATCATCCGCACCGCAGGGATTCCCGAGGTGAAGGTTCCGGTGCCGCAGTAGATCGTCCCGACGTTGGAGTTGGTAGACCCCACGGTTAGCACGACGAGTTGAAAGATCGCCGAGAAGGTGTTGGACGTAGCAACCTCGGTTTGTCCGTTCATCGTTACGGTCTCGGACTGGGCGTTACCAGAGGCGTCAAGACCTTGAACACTCACCGTCCGTGCGCCCGTGCCTACCGGGTCACCGTCGTCGTTGGTAGAGGTAGACGCCACTTCCACAACCGCAGGCGTAGCGTTGCGGTCAATGGCAGATTGGTCGAACTGAAAAGACCCTCCCCCAAAACCAGGGGACAGACCAAACGGTCCTCCACTTGGGACGGTGTCATCGTGGCCGCGAATGTTGACTCGCGCTCGACCAGGGACGTTGCCGAGGATAACCTCAGTCGTGTAGTCGCGTGTAAATTGTCTACTCATAGTTTAATACCATCCGTCTGTTGCGTCGTACGTGAGATCCAAAGCCTCAGCGTCGAAAAGATTGAAACTGGAGTTCACCCCAAGGAGATGTTCCGAACCGTTGGGCGTCACCGTGAGAATGTTCCCGCTCGATCCCGAGTTGATGATGCGGTACGTCTGTCCAGACACACCCGCTGGTAGAGTCGCTGTCCAGGCACCACCGTCTGTGTTGCCGAAGATCACCGAGTCCGTTACAAGGATCACGTACGTGGTCGTCTTGCGCGTGACCGTCTTGATGCGGCCAAAGGTTGTGGTTGTACCACTTAACAGGGACGTACCCGACACGCTCAGCGTACCAGTGATAATCACCCCGGGCGTGGTAGTGTTGACTGCGAACACATCGCCGCCATCCGAGTCGGCCCGTACCAGCAGCGCCTCAGCGTTGGTCACATCGATGATCTGGATGCCATCCAACGTAGTCGTTCCGGTAACACCCAAGGTCGAGGACAAAATTGCAGCCCCGGTGACGTTTAACGTGCTTTGGAAGACAACCGCTCCAGCTGTGTTGAGCGTACCGCCCATTATCACGTTGCCGGTCAGTGCGCTCGCGCCAGTGATGTTCAGTGCGCCTCTAATCGTCAGAGTCTTCGTAGAAGGATTGTACTCCGGAGCGTTGGCCCCACCGTCTAGTTCGAGCGCCCCGTTGATGAATGGGAGCCGTCCCGAGATAGGGTTGACCAGTTTCGCACCAGTGATCGTAGTCGGAGCCGTGACCACCGAAGTGCGAGTCGCGTTATCCACCTTAGTGATCGAAGCGGCCGCGTCGTCCTTAGCAATTTCGCCGCGACGGATCGCCCCTGCCACTGACTCCTGCATCAACGTGACGTCTTCTTGTAGCGAGTAGATAGATAGCCACGAGTTCCGGACGGTAAAGTCTAGCTCAACAGGGTCAAGTTCACCCTTTTCACCCAACAGAATAGGATAATATCTCTTTGCGATTGACATAGTTCACACTAAAAATCCAGCCCGACCGGGGACCGCCCCGGGAGTTAAGGATTCTGCGTACCTCCCTCGAAAGGAAGTTGGAACACTTTGTCGCCGACGTTTGAGTTCCACGCTTTGACCTTGATGTTGGTGTCCTCGTTGTAGACCTTGAAGTCGGATGCCGAAGTCAGCACGAATGAGAACAGCTTACCCTTGAATGCGGGGTACTGCACGTAGAGTTTCTTACGCACGCCGACGGTGCTCGCCAGGGTGATACCAGATTGCACGTTTCCATCGATGGTCACTGTGAGAGTGACGTCCGCCGCTGAGCGAATCGCAATGTAACCGTCTTTCATAACGCCCCAACCCGGTAGGTTGAAGGATCGCTCTTGAGTGTTCCATCGCTTCTTGTGTGGAGGTTCTGTATCAAAGATCCAAGTGAGGTTGAACACCTGTAGAGGTTTGGAGGTTGTATTGGATAGGCGCACAACCTCAGCTAGGACTTGGTTTGCTCCCGAATCATCGAAAGCAAATTGTGATACTTGACGCCCGTTGTGGGTGAAGACAAAGGTGTCTGACCCTAGAGCGTTGAGTGTTTCGTTACCGTTGGTTCGGAGTTGCAACGTCACCGCTTGGTTCAAGGTATCGCAATCGATGGCGAATCCCTTGACGTACTTCTCGTGGTTCGACCCGAGGTTGTCCCAGGCGAATGGCTCTTGAAGAACGACAGGCTGTGGTTCCCAGATCCAACGCCAATCCCGTAGCTTTCCCGCCACGGCGACAGATGTAAGCCGCATGTGGGTTCCGCGTACTGGAGCTGTGAAGGAGATCTTTACCGGCTTCATACCCGACGTGTTGATAGTGAAGGGTGATCCTTGTGAGGTGATTTCCACACCGTCGACGAATACCGCGACGGATTTGTTCACTCCGCCAGTGTCCGCTTCTAGGTACAGCCCGGAGATCCACTTGTCTTCCATTGTACCGTCGTCTTCGAAGTAGGAATCCCAATGGAGTTCAGCCTCTTGGTCGACTTGGAAAGCCACGCCGATTTCGTGGATCGCGCAAGCCGTGGCTGAGGATTCAATGCCAGAGAAGTTGAAGGAAATCGACTTGGCGATTTTGTCCTTGCCCATCGTGATTTTGTAACGTTTTAGCGCGGCAGTACCTACGAGGTTTTGAGACGTTTGAGAAGTCAAGTCGTCGTCCAGGTAGGGTTGTACCGCGACCGTGATGCCGGAAGGGATGTTCGCCTCGATGTGGATGTCACCGTAGAGTTTTGCCTGTCCTGGGAACCCTTGGTCGAGCGCACCGGTTCGGAATGACCCCGCGATTGCAGTGCCGTGATCGTCGGTTGCTCCACCCGAGAGTGTGATGAATCCGTTGTTGGTACCGTAGAGAAGTCGGTGAGTGCCTGCTTCTGCGTAAGCCATTCGGACAGGGTCAAGATACGTGTAGTATTCCCATCGTTCGAAAACGTGGTGCCATCTCAAGACCGCACGGTTGCCAGCGAGATCCTTGAACATGAAGTAGAGATAGTTGCCGTGGAATTCCATTCGAATTTCGTCGTCGTCCGCACCCGAGAAGTCTACGCCTGAGATACCGTTGACGGTTTGTCCTTCAAAGAGAGGTCGGATGAGTGAGCTAGAAGTGATCGACCGAGCCGGACCGCCAGTAGTTTCGAAGATGCCGCCTGCTGCGTAGAACCAAATTTTCGGTCCAACCGCTACCGCCCAAGGGAATAGCAACCCGCGACCGACTGGAGTAGGCCACGCCACGAACTGTCCTCGACCAGTGGGGTCAGGATCGATTCGGTACAAGTTCTCGGTGCTAAAGACGTACGAGTGGGTGTTGTATAGGAACCCGTTCTGTAGAGGTTCTCCGCTGTGAGTAACAGGTAGCTGGTTGAATGGAGACCAGTGATCTGGTTCCCCAGGCTTGCACCAGTATAGTTTTCCGGCGTCCACGAGGTTGCCGTCTTTGTGTCCACGGATACCGAAGATGTGCGTTCCTTGCCACGGTCCCCACCACACTTGCGGAGGTCCACCGTCTTCGAGGATGTTCGTAGCGACGTTCGTTGTGTCGTCAACCGCTGCTGACCCTTTGAAGTTGGACAAGGCTTGCGGAGTTAGCCCCGAGTCGATGTTGATTCCACCCGCGATGATTTGTCGAGTCGAAGCAGTCTCCAACGCGGACTCGTCTTGCAAATCCGCGATGTGTCGAGCCGGTTCCAAGAAGCCTGCCGTTGCATCCCAGTCGTCAAGCTGAGCGCCCCAGATGTAAACCTTGTCGCCGTTGTTGACGATCTTGATACCGATGTCGGTGATACCTGTAGAGCATGTCATAACGAATCGTTCCCACACACCGAGGACACCTTCGTCCCGGTCGTAGTTTGGAGTCGCGAGAGTAACATCCAGGTCCGAGTCGACGTCGTTGGTCAATGATACGTGAGGCCCACCACCGGTCACAGACTTAGCCTTCAGGTAGATTGCGTAGTAGGTTTCCTTGCCGGGGTCGACAATCGTTTGGTTGACACCACCGTCGGCTGAGGTAGCAGTCAACAAGTCCGCAGTCTCTCCACCGGACGGAGAAGTCGTGACGTTGGCCTTCACAGTAGCGTTAGTCTTTGCCCAGGTTGAGTCGGTGAATCGTTCAGAGAACTTGAGTAGTTGAGTCACCTCTACCGGTAGGGGCAGAGGAGGGTAGTTGTCGAGTGAAAGGATTTGGTTGTTCAGCACATCCAGGTCTGACTTCCCGTCCACGTAGGTCGTAGTCGTCACACCCGGGTTGGCGATAGTGTCCACGAGATACCAGTCAGCGGTCACTCCACCTCTGCGCCACACACGGATCTTGTCACAGATGGTTGTAGCGATACCAGTGAAGGTCAGCGTTAGGATTTGGTGAACGACTTCGATGCCTTCGGGCATGATCGGAGAAGCGTTGGATTCTGCGCCAGTCGCGGACTCGTAGTAAGTGTAGCGCCAATCGTAGGGAGATCCACCGATTTTGGAATTGAGTTCTGAATCGGAAGTGACCATTGTAATCTCAGCGAAGGCGATTCGATCACCAACCGGGAAGGCTCCCGCGGCAGCGTTGTCGTTGTACTGTACGCCGATGCTCATCGCGGTGATGTTGCTCCAGTCCTTCGTCGAGTTGGAACCCGAGCGGAAGAAGGAAGTCTTTGGCCGAGAGAATACGAACCATTCGTCTGACGCGATCTTGACGTCGAGGTCACCTTGGTAGTTGTCAAGGAAGTCTTCGAAGCCAGCCTGGTCGTTCTCAGCCCACTTTTCGTTGAGCAGTCGAGTGGACTTGATCTTGCGATCCCGGTTCCACTGCTTGTACCGTTCGTACTCGTTTCGCAGCCGGTCAATGTCTGAGGCAGATTGTTGCTCCCGGGTCAGCGCGTCCTCAGAGAGGTTACCCGACACGGAAAGCATAGAGGGAGTGATGTCTGAGTAGAAGGCGTTCTTCGAGAAGTTGACGATTGATCCGCCGGATGAAGCTCCGGAGAACACAGCTAGGTCAAGGTCAAAGACAGTGGCCGAGACAACAGTGATGAAGTAGTAACCGTTCGCGTCGGTTCCAGAACCTTCAGTCGCGCCGGTGATCCCCACAGCGTCTCCCGTAGAGTACCCGTGACTTCCGGATGTGGTTACCCGGGTGAAGCCCGAGCCATTGTCAGTCAAAGTGCTCACCGCGACAGGTGTTTCCATTGAGAAGGTGAACCGGATGAAGTTCACAGATGCCATGTTCGATAGTTTTACGAACGCTTCAACGCGCGAATTGTCAGAGAAGTTGGTTTTGAGATCGAGGGTTGAGCCGAACTCGTGGATTGCTGCGGCCGTTTGAGTCGTGTCCGCTACACCTGCAGTGAGCAGAGTCAGTTCCACAGTGTCGACGCCAGCCCCACCTTCGACGATCTGCGTCAGCTTCTCAGCGTTGATTGTCTCTTGGTTACCGGTGATTGCGAAGTCCTTGGATTCAGAGAACCAGTCTCCTTGAGCTGCGGTGTCGTTCGAACCGTCGGAGTTGTCGTAGATGGTTGTGGGAGTGACCGCGGCAATGGTCGGTGTGATGATGCCGACGTACTCGTTATTCGAGCCGTGGCGGTTAGGTCTCGGGATACCCACCTTGACGTCCGTCCCAGTAACGTTGATGCGTCGAGACTGAGTATCATCCGAGACATAAATCCATGTAGCTTGGTCGAGTCGAGGGTGCCACGCCAGCATAGAGAAGGGTAGGAGTCCGAAGGCCCCGTTGACTTCCGTGAACGCGGACGTACCGTGGAACAGGTGACCGGTTGACCCGCCACGGTTTGTTCCGACGATAAGCGTAGACGTACCTGTCTCTGAGTCAATCAGATTTCGAATTGAGTGTACTTCGTCAGCCATTAGGGTGCCTTAATTTCGATACCGAATCCACCTGCGTTAGCAATTCCAGCGGAGTGAGTTGATTCGATAGTGAGATCGTTAACATTTTTCCAGAGAGTGTGCATAGACACTTTCAAACCTGACCCGGCAATATCGTGGATTTCGGTAAAGCCTGACCCTGGTGTGAATGATCCATCGATTCGTCGCAGACCAAACGCACCGTACGTCGCATTTTGCCCACCCGAAAATGCGCTCATTGTAATGACGTTGGGGGTTTCGGTAGCGTCGTCGACATACGACACAGCTTGAACAATAGCAGCAGAGCCTTCAGTTCCGCCCGTGTCCATTCCCAAAAATTCAGTACAACTCATCCGACTCACATCAGCCTGAACGTCGTAAACCCATGTAAGGGCATCGACCTGCGAGCCGGATGTTCGCATCCCTCTCCACAATGTAATATCACACAACGGTGCGGAAATTACATGGTAGGCTACACGTCCAATTTTTGTCCAAGTCATTCCCGCGCCGGACAGCGTGGTGTTTGTAATTTCTCCGCCGGTGTTTGAGAACGCAGACGTCGCAACGATGTACAAACGGTTTGGTTGAAAATCGAAGGTTCCACTAGCATAAGTGTCCGTATTTGTTCCGTCGCCTCCAGTCAAAACTCCTTGGGCAGTAATGACCGGTGCTTGGCTCGCGAAGGCCACTGAATTGAGAAGCGAGGTTCCAGGTCGCGGAGTGATCGTGCCTTCCTGTAGGGACTTCACGTCCTCCATTCGCGAATAGAAACCTTTAGTTACTTGTTCGACCGGGTGGATAACATCCAGCCCTTTGTTGTCGAGTGGGTTGACATCGTACTGCCAAGGATTTTTAGGAGGCATTGTCTAGCTTTCCGTCAAGGTCGGGGTCAGCCCCGGCGAATTGTTCGTAGTGAGCGTTCAGGTCGTCGCGCAAATCAGCGTCACCGGCTGCTTTCATAAAGTTTTGGAGGTAGCGCATCCCCGCTTTGAACTCAGCCCCGCCCTGTTTGAAGGTGGCTAGGTGGTGAGCGTAGTCGATGATCGTCTCTACGTCGGAGTGGGGAATATCAGGGAACGTTCCGTCGGTTGCAGGTACCACGAAGCTCGTGAGACCGTCAATGCTCAGCGTTCCAGATCCCGCCAGGTGAGCCGGATTGATTGCTACCTTGGTTAGTCCGACTGGCATCCAGCATTCGGGTGTGGAGTCGTTTGCTTGCCATCCGTCTTTGCCGAAGTCGATACTTTCAAGGGTGTCGGAGTCAAGCGGTACACCACCGAACTCGACACGTCCGTGCATTTGACGTCGAAGAACAGATTTAGCAACCAGGATTCCCTCTCGGTACCTTGCCTCGCAGTACGCGGCTTTCTCGGGGTCATTCGCTTGTCCTTCCTTAGAGAACATATCAGCCATCGCGCCGTACTTGATGTAGTGAACAAACTCGTTGGGAATGTCGAACGTAGTCCCGTCAGGCGTCTGTGGCAGTTGCGCCGGACGTTTGGTGTACAGGATGTCGATGGTCCCCGCCGCGGCAGGAGCCGGTAGAAGTTCCATTTTAAGTTGAGGACGCCCCGCCCGTACATAAACTTCTGGCTCTTGAGAAGCCGAGGACACAGTCCACGTAGGCAACAGCCGGTCGTAGGTAAACGTTGAGTCTTCACGCAGGGCGTGGCTTACCCCGTTTGAATCCAGCCAGGCTACCCGGTGAACCTCAAGGAGATCCGTCGATACGGAACTCCCCAGGTCGTATTGAGTTTGGTCGTTAACCGAGGCGAACGGCGTTTCCCGGGAGAGAATCAACTTCGTCTCCGCGGTGAACTGGGCCGCTCTAGCGTTGAGGTAGTCAACCCACTCTCCAATCGTCCACATGTCCGAGTCCAGTGATGCGCCGTTGTCGGGCGTTTCCACAGTGTGGTACTGGATCTCGTTGAGAATGTTTTGATCGGTTACCGTTTGCAGGTGGAGAGTAGTAGCGTAGAAAATTTGTGACGCGACCGTAGATACAGACGCGGTCTTTCGGAAGTGGCCGGTGAGTAGGTTCCACATTCGAAAAGCTTCGACGAGGTACAACCCCATCTCCGCTTCGGTGTAGAAGGAAGCAGCGCCAACACGCTTGTGAGCAAGAGTCTTCAGCGCGCCCCAAGTAAGGTGCTGGTATGCCATAGATTAGTCTTTGTCGGGTGTCTTGCCTGGGTCGATCACTTCAACCGGTCCAGAGGGAGCTGGGATCTCGATACGCTCTACGAATTCATACTGCTTTAGGTCAACCGTCAACGGGAAGTCTTCGTCGATACCGTGCTCTTCGAGAAAGCCGAGGAGTAGTTCGTTCTGTGCTTTGGCTTGATACCGTTGCATAGGAACGAGTTCGTTCGCATGATATTGAGCCTGCTCGTTAATCAATTGAATTTGAGACGCAGTGAATTTCCAAACTTGTAGGGATTTTTCTTTAACCAATTTAAACCTCCACTGAAAAGTATACCACAGTTTGCGGTTAAAGTCAAGCTCCTTACACCACGTTCGCCAAAGAGGTCAGCACTTCGTAGTAGACAACCACTTCGATTGAGCCAGCCGTGAAGTTGGCCGCTTGCGGAGTGAAGGTTACTTCGGTTGTGGCCGTAGCGATTTCCGGAACGATGTTCGTGTCAACCTTGGTGTCCTGTGTCGCCGCTCGTCCAGCCGCTGCGATGTTGGTTGTTGAGCCGCCGGAGAATGCAGCCAGCCAAGTGTCGTCGCCGTCGTTTGTGACAGCCACATCCACGTTGAAGGATGCTCCGAGTAGTCGTGCTCCCGCGGGGATGGCTAGAGCTGCTGACACGGCCGTCGCGCCAGTTCCCATTGCCACAACTTCACGTGCGGTTTGTCGAGTCAGTCGACCAGTACGTCCTTCAGTTTCGCTTGCCACTACGAGAGCGCCAGCTTCGACGTTGACTTTGACGAAAGCGTTGCCGGGTCGATTTGCCGTTTTGGTAAAGCCAATGTCACCGTTGCCGTCACTTTGCCATGACAGATCGATGTTGGGTGCGTGTACAATAGCAGTTGCGTCGGTAAAGGCGACAACGGTGTTGTTGTGCATCAAACTCAAACCGTGATTGGAGATACCGCCAACTTGAACGGATCCGGCCACGGCACGCAACATACCGCGTACGCCAGCTGTAGTTGATTTAACCTCGAACTGTCCTGCAGTAACTCCGTCTACACCCGAGATAACTGATCCAGTGATTACGAGATTGCCGTTGACAGTTCCGCCGAGAGCTAGACCCGCTGGTTTAATTCGAAAAGACATAGATTACTTTCTGTACTCCCAGTGGAATCCGTCGCCATCAACAGAAGCTCGGAAGAACTTAGTTGAAATTTTGAGGGTGTCCATAACGTCTTGCGCTTCGTACTCTCCAACTTCGCCTGCGTTAAGAGGGATACCCGCTGTACCAAAAGCGTCGTCGACCGGAGTGATGGTACCAGTGTTGGAAGCCTCGGTTCGAACAGTGAAGTCCAAAACTTCGAGACGATCTGAAGAGATTGATTCAGCCGAGCCGTGAGTCAGCGTCATGGTGTCGAGGGTTACAGTTCCCGCGCCGGTTGAGACCACATCAATCACGAAGTCAGCCGAGGACGCCGCGACAGCCGAGGTGAAGTCCACGGAACCTAGACCCGCCACGATGGGCAGATTTACAGCCACCAACCCGAAGGCTGATGTGATTGTCATTGTGATGTTGGATGCGCCAGTGATTGTAGAAAGGGTGTAGGTGAATCGATAAGGCACCGAGTTCACACCAGTGACGTTCAGTTTCGCCGAAGGTTGGGTCAGAGTACCGACTCCGGCGGAGTGGGTGTATGTGACCTTGCCAGTGTCGTCCGCCATGTCCCCCGTTACGTCCCACTCAGTTCCCGTAGGATCGTTAGGTTGCGACAGAGACTCAGCCGCCGGTCCAACCGTCATTGTTTTGAGTCCGTGGACCCATTGAGATGCTTCAGCCATTTAATTTTTCGCTTTCTTTCGGAGTGAATCCAAAGCACTTGCCGTTCGTTGAAACGGTGTATTGTCCAGAGCCTCTCGGATTTTTTGGTCCTTGTCCATGATCTTTTGACCAGTGTTTCGTTGGTCGCCTTTAGGAGCCTTCGCGTCAGCAATCTGCTTGTCCATTCTAGCGATAGTTCCACGTTGCTTATCTGACAAGGCCGCTCTACTCCCTACGCGTTGAGCCTTAGCTTGTCGTTCCGAGACGGTGTGACCAGGGTTCGCCACTTCGTCCACAAAGGGTGAAGAGATCACGTTGGTTGCTTCGAAGTTAGTCTTGAGAGCCATTAAAAGAATCCTTCGTCTTCACGGTCAATAGCCAGGCGGTCGTCCAGCAGGCCGGACTTGGCACCCTGTAGGAGAGCGCGCTCAATCAGCTGAGAACGGTCGCTGCGGTTTTCGCGGGGGATACCATCGAAGAAATGGGCGCGTTGATGTACCGGATCTACGTCGTCAGGCGTCACCGTAGTGTTGCCGTGGAATACGTTGCTCGGTTTTGATTTAGGCATCTTGATTCCTCTTCTTCACACCGCAGTATCAGCCCGAAGGCCGGTCGCGGCCTGAGAACTTACCCTACGCGCTTTACGAGAGCGTCAGGTGATTGCGATTCAGTCAAGTTTACCGAAGCGCCAGAGTCCAGGTTAGAATGTCGAGACGTTCGGGATGGGATGTTTCCAGAAGGCGTGGCCTTTTTGAAGCCGGGATCACCGTCTTGGAGAGACACGTTTGACGAAGCTTCCTTGCCGGATGCAGGAGCGATGCTATCGTTGAAAGGTGAGTTGATTTCGGACATAGTTGGTTGTTCCTTTACTTCTTGGGAGCGTCCTTGAATGGAGTGTTCACGTTCACTGAACCTGACACGTTGGGAGTATCACTTTGTCCGTGATCCTCGGAAATCTTCGGCATACTTGAAGACGGGGTTTGCTTAGGGTAACCGGGTCGGCCACCGTCAGCACCTTGGTTTCGGTCGACCGAGAACAGCAGGTCGTTAGCGGGTGAGTCAATCTTTGACATAATTTAATCCTTAAAAGTGGTGACCGTAGGATGGGAATGGTCCCGCCTCGGTGCGTCGTACAGGCCCGACAAGATCAATCATCTTGGTATCGGTCCACACATCTGTGTCGAAAATCTCGTCGTCTTTAATCATTACGTCGAGTAGATCGTCGCGGAACTCTTGGAGGTAGTCCGCCTTCGCCGTTCGAGATTGCATCCGGTTCGGGTTAGCGTTTGTCCCCGGCCATCCAGACATCATCGCTCGCGCGTAGTTTTTGATGATACGATCTGGGATCGTGTAGGGAAGTCCGTTGGTTCGAGAGAACGTCGCAGGCACTTTCCAATATAGCATCCGGTACGCTCTTGCGGAACTCGCGTGAGGCCACAATTCGTACATCGGCACAGTCGTCGCAGAGGACGGAGAGGTTTTCCACTTTCGATCAGCCAGTACACTCGGCGATCCCGCGGAAGAGGTACGTTGAGGATCAGCGAAGTCGAGCATCTTCATATCGATGTTTGTCCAAAGACGTCGACCCTGTTGGGTGTCGATCACTGAAACAAAACCGTAGAAGTCGCCGGGCATGGACACGTAGACTGTGAGCACCGTACCGGTTTGAGTGCCGGTTTCGAAGCCCCAGGTACGATCCAGGTCAACGTTATTCGCGTCGGCCCGGGAGTCGATGGTGAAAACTTGCTTGTTGATCTTGATCTGTTGACCAACCATCGCGGTAGTGAAGGGGGACGTTGTCGCAGTCACTGTGGCAGAGCCATTGGTAACCGTCAAGTCTCCCGTCGAGACCGAAGCGATAGTTTCAAACTGACCTTCTTCAACACCCCAAGACCATAGCTTAGCGTCACAGACTTTCGTCCATGCTTCTTGAACCCAGTCTTGGATCAATCTAGGCGGAATATCAGCGTTGTAAAGCGTGAGCGTCCGCCAGATTTGATTGAACGTGTTCGGCACGTTGACCTCCTAGTTAGCGGCCAATTGCGAACACTTCAACAACAACCGCAGATAGATTGTCCGAGCCACTCACTTCCGTTAGAGGAATGTTAGTAGCCGAACTTTCGTACACGAGGATCTTGCTGTTCGCAGAGTCCCACTTGAATACATACCCGTCTTCACCTTGGATGATGTTCAACATTAGGATTTGACCGAGGCCAAGATCCTTGGGGTTGATTACTTCACCGTTAGATTCGTACGAGTTGTCGAAAGTGACTGTAACGACCACTCCCGATACAGAACCCAAGTTTAGAAACTCTTGCGCGCCAAATGTTAGTGCCATAGTTTACCTTATCGTCCGCGCACGTACACGTCGATTGAGACACCAGTCAGGTCTTGGTTTGCTGAGATTTCAGCGAGGCCAGAACCTGAGTTTCTCTTCACTTTCAAGTACGAGTTTTCGAACTCGACAATTGCAGTGGTGGACTGTGATACGAGGTTGTTGGTACGTGGATTCCACGTGGCGATGATGTCCGCAGCAGTATCTTTGTAGTCTGAGATTACCGCATTTTCAACCGCGTCGCCAGCAGCTTCCGCCACCAAACGCGTTCCTTGTCCAGGCACAATCAAGTCGTCGTCGCCGAGAGGAAAGACCCCAGTGAGAACGTCGAGAGTGAAGTTAAACGCTTCGGCAGTGTTGTTAGAGGCGTCAAGTTCAACTTGGTCGATGAACGCGACGTTTCCGTCCAGTCCAGCGGCCTTGAGGTACGTGACCGTGACAGTCGTCTCAGACGAAACTTCATCCGCGTGGAAGTCGAGAGTCGTGCCAGCCGCAATCAACATGTCCACTGTAGTTGACAACGCGATAGGCGCAGTGCCGACAGTGGTGTAGTCGAAGAGGATGTCCGTGGTGTCACCGTAAACGTATTGGATTGCCGCCGCGCGGAAGTCAAGGTTGACCGGAGTCGCGCTGGGAGTAATCACCTCGTCAATGACCAAGTTTTCCTTCGAGAAGAAAGTTCCGGGTCGTTGAGGGAAGTACGTTACGTGAACGTTGGCAGGATTGTCGTCTGCGTGGAAGGTCATGACACCGGTTGTGAAGTTGACTGCTACCGTGGTGTTGTCGCCCGGTACGCCGTTCGCGCCGATGATTTCGTACACTTGACCGGTTCCAGAAACGGCTACCGAGTTAATGTATGCAGGAGGGTAAGCCAGAGTTCCGACGTCAGTCGTAACCGTCACCACTTCTGAAACGATGAGTTGCGGAATGCTTTGAGCCATCACCACAATCGTTTGAGCGACTCGGTCCCAGTGATAAGTCAGACCGTCTTGTCCTTGAGGAAGAACCACGTCGCCAACAAATTCACCCAAGCCAAGCATGTTGGGAGTGAGAGCTTCTCCGCCTACAGGATAGTCAGAGACTTCTACGAGGGAGAAGGCGCTCAACGTGAAGGCGTCAAGAGCGGTAGTAGATGTTGCCGCCAGAACAAAGTCAGCTGAGGATGCCGATGCGTCTGAGACAAATTCTACAGTGAATGTTCCGGTAGTTGCGATGGGAAGAACCACAGCAGAGCCACCGAAGGCTGTTGTGATTGAGAGAGTCAATGCACCAGCGATGTTGATGGAGTCAATGGTGTAGGTGAACTTGTATCGTTTGGAATTCGATCCAGCGATAACCATGTTCGCCGAGGTTTGTGTCAGCGTACCAGTTCCACCTGAGTGGAGGTAAGAAGTTGAACCCGCAATGGTGTCAGACCAATCGGTTGCGCCTGCCCAAAGGGTAGTAGACACAAGAGAAGGATCGGCCAAGGATTCCCCAGCCAGCTTACCGAACGTCAAGCGAGCCGAAGCACCGCGAAGGTCGCCCTGCGAGTGTTGCTGTAGTTTTGTGACTGTGAAAGCCATAGAATTTGCTCCTAAAAGAAATTAAGGGGGCCGTGGTTAAGCGACCCCCGAGGGGATTACCCGGTGATTTTGTTCAACTGAGCTTGCAGTCGAGGCGCAACACACGTCACGTTACCGGCAAATTTGATTTGTCCAGCAAGCAAGTCGTCTGTTCGGTCGCCCTTGAATCCTGAGAAGCCAAAAGCGTACTCTTGGTCGTCAGTGATCCACAGTCGAAGATGTGGTGTGTTTAGGAACCACAGCACTTCGCCTTCGGAGCAAGTGTTGGCAGCAGGAGCCGCAGTACCAGGGGCGTACTGAGAAACCATGATGCGCGCAGCATTGAACTCAAGACCTGTGAAACCAACGTTGGGGTCGGTTGTCATGATCCGTTGAAGGGGTTGGAACTTCTGTTTGATGTATGAGAAGCCCAGGTTGGTTGTGACACCAAGGTTGGGTTGCTCAGTACCAATCACAGCTTCCATGTACTTTTCGTCAAGGAACTTGTATGTGATTGAGCCGTTGACCGCAGTGACGTTTCCGTCAAGTGCGCCCGAGACATCAGATCGAAGACCGACTGTCGATGCTCCAAGTGCGTCAAATGTTTGACCGGCGGAATCAGCGGATCCAGAATCAGTTACGTGCCAAGAGTCAGTGACGTTGTCGTTAACGATTTCTGAGAGACCGTTAAGAGCAAGCAGACGGTTGGAGCCGTCGCCACCGGACTTGTCTTGTCCGTAATTGTAAAGATCAAGTGCGAGCATTTCGCTCAGCTTCAACGCGCCGTTGACCATGTGCATGTCGATGAGACGGAAAGCTGCTTCCGGTCCCTTGTTCAGCACTTGGACGATTGCTTTGTTGACAGCAACCTTCGCGTAGTAAAACTTGATGTCGAAATTCACGTGCTCAGAGATACGAGTGATCGCTTCTGAGAATACGTTTGTGACGTCAGTGTGGTCGTAAGCCGCTCCAACTTCCTTCTCGTACATGTAAACTTCTCGGATTTGTGTTCCACCTGGGAAGCGACGAGGTTGGTTAGCCTTCAGGAACGCCAATAGGGGATCGTTCTTGAAAACGTTGTCCGTCACACCAGGAGCAATGAATTCTTGTGTCAGAGTGTTTAGTTCTGAAGTGGAAAGAGCCATAAGAGTATTATCTCCAAAGAGGTTAAGGTTTAAGGTTGAGCGTCTACTTATGCAGATCGCAATGTGGCAAGCGCCTTGAGAGCACCGCCAACACGAGCGTCCTCCGTCTTCAGTTTTTCGGCTTCCGGTTGATCCAGACCCTGAACCCGCGTAGGTCCAGCGATTGTCTCAGGGAAGTCGTTCCGAGATCGAAGTTCGATTTCATTATCTTTCACAGCCGTATCGATTCGAGCTTGAATGTCAGCCTCGGTCTTCTCAGCGAATTTATCCGCGTTGAGTTCCGTGTAGGCATCGTCCAAGTTCAATCCCTTTTCAGTGGCGTAGGCTACGGTTGCGTCTGGATCGAAGTCTTCACCGAAGTCTTTCCGGTGCTGGTTCGCCAGGGTAATCATTCGAGACTGCAATTGGATGGTTTGTGCATCCCGGGCAGCTTCTCGCGCTTCGTAGTCTTTGATCGTGAGCATCGGATCGTTGGGTTCTTCTTCCACAGTCTCTGTTACAAGAGGCGCTGTGATTTCACCACCCAGGGCTGTCGTTCGAGCGTTTGCAGTCGCGAGATCCTTTTTCATTTGCTCGTGAAGAGACAAATTATTGTGGTCTCGGTCCTTTTGCTTGATAACAAATGCGTCCACTTCAGCTTGTGTAGCGTCCACTTCAGCTTGTGACGTCTTAACCGCTTCTCGTTCAACCTTCAGTTCGTCTGACTGTCGCGAATAATCGCTCTGTCGCAGAACCGCGTTACCGATGTTCGTTCCGATGTCCTTCACCGCCAGCACTGTTTCCATTGCCTGGGTCTGTTCATCAGTTAGTGTTACGCCTTCGGGAACGACACTTGCGAGCCATTCCTTGGGATCGAATACAATTGTTTTGGGCATATCTTATACCCTCCTATGGCATCAGCCAGTTTTAGGGATTCACCTTCCTACGGAGTGTAGGGTCGAGTTAGTTCCTTAACCTTGTTGCAATGGGGTCACAGCTTGAGCTGGAAGTTCTTCGCCGCCTGATACAGCAGGACCGCCTCCTTGAGACGAACCACCTGACGCTAGGCCAGCAGTAATTCCAGATCTGATCTGTGGTAGAATCTGTTGCACCAAATCATCAAGTCCGGGTACCAAAGAAGCAAGAGACAGGAGACCCTTCTCAACGGCCATGCCGATTTGAAGGACAATGCCTGATTGCTGTAGGCTACCGATTGATGCGGGATTACTTTCCTCTTTCGCTTGATTGAGTTGAGCGACCCGCGGTGCAGCTTCCGGTGGAGTGGTAGGTGCAGGAGGACGATCCAAACTGATTCGACCAGTTGTGGTCAAGGTTTCGTTCGCCATCTTAATCTACCTTCTTTACCGGAACTTCGAACAGACGCACCTTTTCCATAATCATGCCAGGTTTAGTTGGGGTGTAAATGGGTGGGGTGTATTTGCTGTTCATATTGAGATACAAGCCTATAGTATCACATTTCGAGGTGGATGTCAAGTCCCCCTAGTTTAGGAGGTTGTGACCGTGGCCCGACTACCGCCACCGGGATCTTGCTTGGTTTCGACACTAGGCGCTTCTTGAAGAGACGCCGGTCGGCCAGTCTTACCTTCTTTAGCTGCCGCGAGAGCCTGCATCTGTGTGTCGATCTCGGATAGAAGGTTCTTGTTGATCTCGGAAATGTTGGACACTTCCATGATTTCGAGGAAGGTGTTGTGATCGATTTCGCCCATGTTCCGCAACATGATCGCTTGAGCCTTCTTAGAGTTCAAGGACATTTGCAGCATTGAGTTAGGCGTGACGTAGAACGTGAAGTTGCCAGCGTGCTTAACCGCTCGTTCAATCTTCGGTAGGCCTTCAAAGCCTTTGACTTTGCCCTCTTCGGGACGAACGTTGCCGTCTGTGTCAGTAAGGTTTCGCAGGAATCCACCACCGTCAGGGATCAAGTTACCTGGATCGTAATCGAAATCTTCGAGTGTGAGACCGTCAGCGCCGAGAATTGCCATTCGGCGGGGAGCGTTGTACCATTGCAAGAACCCGAACTTGAGCATGTGCGCGAGTTCTCGGATCGCGAATTCAATCAACCGTCCGCGCATTCGAAGCTGCGGAGACATCGTTTGCAGAATTTCTTCTACGGTTTCCTTGGCGGGTAGCTGCTTCAATCGAGCCAGGTTCGACAGATCCTTTGAGCCGGACAGAGTTTCGATCATCTCCGTACCGAACGTAACCATATCGAAGACGTACTTTTTTAGATCGGTTCCACCGACGAACTCAATTGGGTTTTGACCAACGGGTCGGACCCTAAGATACTGACCGCCTCGTCGAGAGTCAAACTGGTCAAGCTTATTTTTCGAAATGGCACGCATATCGGCAATGATGTTGGGGCGAAGTTCTTTGCGGACGTTGTCCATAATGCCGGACACCACTTCGTTAACCATTTCATTGAGTTGTAGAAGATCTTGAGTGACCGGCTTCGAGAAGTAAGAGTCCGGATACACGAACGACATGTCCATATAAAGTTTGATGAGCGGGAAAGCGTCGAACAGAAACACATTTGGTCCGTCATAGTAGACAATGTCCTCCGAGCAAATGATTGTGCGACCGCGTGGGTACAGAGCCTCACCCGGCTTGACGATGTAGCTCCAATTTCTCGCGCGATCTTCGTTGTCGAAGCCCATAGCCACGTTTCGTCCGGTTCGATTGATAGCGTTGTCCTTCATGTAGACAGTGAATACTTCCTTACCCGGTACGCGAATGGGTCCACCCTGACGCGCGCGTTTGATCTTTGTCATCATAGGCGCGAGAAACCGGCCGAGAGCACCAGTTGGGGAAACAGTTCGGCGGGTAGTAGAAGCTAGATCACGGTCAGCTTTGATGAAGTCTTCGAGGTGGGGATACTTGGCCTGTAGGAAATTGACGGTCTCGTCTGAGCGTACGATAACTCCCATTGAGTCTTGGATCGATAGGGATGAGGTGGGACGAATAGGAATAACATCCCGCGCGTCCCGAGGAATCAGGTCGAGGTCACCTTTTCCCCCCTGCAATTCGGGGTTCCAGATAAACTGTAGGTACGAGCAACCGGCCGGGATAGCGAGTTGCACGGCTCCGGCGATCTTCAAGTCGATGAAGTTGTTCATCCACCAAGACTGCGCCAGGTTGTTGAAGATGTCGGCCTGGGCTTGAAACATCTCGTTGGCCGTACGGTAGGAGAAGTACGGCTTAATGTCGGTCAGCGAGGCAACGTTGTCGCCCACAACCTTACCGACGAGGTTGATGTTGAAGTGTGAGAGATCCTTGTGCTTCAGTCGGGAAGCAGAGTTTTCACCCTGGATCACTGAGATAGCGTGATCGATTTGGTTGAAACCGAATTGAGCTGATAGGAAGGCTTCACCTTCGTGGACAGCAGCGAGAATCCAAGAGATAGTATCCTTGGCATTATGTTCTGAGGGAAGGGTTTGTGTGGGCATTATCGATAATCTCGGGCAGATCTTTCACTTTTGATGTTCATGTCGCGATACTTCTCGATGAAGTCGCGCTTTTGTTGTTCGGTCATGCGTACCGGTTTCGCCACAGCTTCGGGGACGGCCTCGTTACCGCGTTTACCATCGAAGGAGAAATGCTCAAAGCACATATCTTGATCTTGGTTGTCCTTCTCGATGCGTCGGATGTCAGCCAGGGACTTGATAATTTCTCGCTTACCGGTGGTCCGGAGTGTGTGCTCAGCTACGAACTCGGGGAAAGGGATCGCCCGGGTGTTACGCTTTGTTTTGATACGAAGGTCAAACTCCAACGCGCAGTCACACGCAGGACACCATTCGCTCCAATCGTCGATGCGATTGAGAGGAATGTATTCGTTCTCTAGGGTGTAGTCGCACCACTCGCTTGTGCATTGAATGTCGTGTAGCGGCATCTTAAAACAACCCCAAGACGATTTGAATGGAATCGTTCAAGACGGTTTCCATGTACCGTTGAATAACGACGGTGTGGTCGGCCTTGGTGAATCCTTCCTTTTCGTTACGGTCACGCGGTTCGCCAGTGTCCGCTTGGAAGTAGGCCTGGGTGATCGCGTTTTCGATTTGATCGGAGTTCAATTGGAAGGACGCCTTTTGCAGTCTGATGGTCCCGACTTTTAAAATCAGATTGACCAAGGCATCAGCATCTTTAATGTTAGGACCGAAATGTCGCCGGAGTTCGCCGAGGTTTTCAGAGGAGAGTTGAAAGTTCCGAAGTTTCGGATCAATCTTTTGACCAGCAGTTTCACAAAGCCGCTGTTCAAGCCTCTCGCCAGATTTGCCGTATTGTTCGTAAATCTCGTCGGGGATCTGAATTTCGATAATCATTAAAGACCTCTCAGTTGGATAGAGCAGCTGTTTAGCTTACTGGAGTCTTGACTATACCACACTTGACGGTAGAAGTCAACTCCCCGCCGGATAGTCTTGCTCAGCAATCATTTGCGAGTACGTGCAATCAGAGTTTCGCCAGGATACCTTTTTCTTTCCAACGCCCTCTTTGATCGCTTTGGCCTCGGCAAGACGCTTGAGTCGACGACGTTCGCGGTCGATCACGAGGTCCGGGTTCATTGCGTTACAAGCCCACAACGAGTGGAAACCTGCGAACAAACGGTCGTCCAGCAACTTACCCTCAGCCTTGCCCTGGTCGGCCATGATCTCTTTCGCCAGCGCGTCTGTGTGTTTGATAGCGGTGATCTGGAAGTCGGCCATCTCCTCGACGAAATAGGGGGACCAGATCTCCCACTGATTGGACTTTAGGCGGGATTCGCCCAGCATAACCAGCGCCACCCTAGATTTGTCCTGCACATTGGTACCCCATACTGGGGCCAGCTTGACATCCCGCTTGGAGTAATCGATGTTTGAATAGAGATTCATGTAGTCAAGCGTGTCGACCAGGATGGAGAGAACGGTGTGGCCGTAGTTGTTGGACTCCACATTGAGCGTGGCCGGAAGATCCATCTCTCGATTCCAATACTCTTGGCCCAGGCAGTTGAGGACATGCGCGAACTCCGTCGGGGAGTGCGTATTCGACGCCCACTCAGCCACTTGCTTGTCAGGATGGTTGAGATCACCCGCGCGGATGATGTGCGCTACCGAGTTGGACAGTCCTAGACCACCACCGACGTCGGCACCGATGAAGTATTCGCCGTATTTGTCATACTTCTCGAACACCAACAGCACACCGTTGACGTCACGGATGGTACCTGACGAACCAATGTACTCAATCTCGGGGTCTTTAAAATAAGTGTCCATAAATTTTAACCTGACGATCCGGCTTAAAGTGTACTTCACACCCAGAATCAGCCTGGAGGAGTCACCGACGACATTAGTGCGACGGCAAGTGGAACAATTCGTACCCATTCGCCAACGCCCGACGCTCTAGGGCTTCGATTAGATCACCGGAGAACATACCGATGCTTTGATGCTGGAAAGCTTCGTAGTGGTCTGAGGCGTATTCAGACAGGAATACTGATACCTTTTTAACCCGCGCAGCATTCTGATAATTGGTCTCCCACCAGTAGGCTTGGGATGGTTCAAGGTGTACAGTTCGACCGTGACAATACCCAGGTGAGAGCTTTTCCACCTTCGCAATATGTTCAAGAGTGGTCTTCGAAGGTTGCCAACCTTCGCGGGGAGCCATTCGATAGAGTGCGGAGTGGGCGTAATACGGAAT
>SDBT01000612.1_pt1 | contig 57480 bp, 81 predicted proteins | sample 2277101 | NCBI WGS metagenome assembly SDBT01 (sample SAMN10404973, study PRJNA504765) | marine sediment metagenome | isolation source: marine sediment core GS10_PC15, 103 cmbsf | place: Arctic Ocean: Southern Knipovich Ridge | collected 2010 | reverse complement strand
AGCTTATTTTGAAGGATTTTCAGCAGGGAGAAGGACAGCACAATGAAGAAAATTGAAAAACAATGTAAAGATTATATAATAGATAGAAAACATCAATTTAATGAAATACAACAAAGAGGATTTATAATGAAAAAATGTAAAAACTGTCCTCATTTCGAATAAAAAGTTATAAACTAACACAACCTTTATATCACATAAAGAGTAACCTTAATATGGGACTCATGGCAATAAATCCGGATTTATTTAAAACACATTTATGGGGTTGTGGTCGTATAGATAAAAAAATACCTCTTGATAAACAAGTTCAGATCACAATAGGTGATACCTATATTACTTTTTGTGAATGGGAATGTTTTATAGAAAGAATAGGACGATTAATAAGAGGTGGTTATAATAGCTAAAAATTCCATTTCTGGTTTATTATCAATTTTTGAAATTTATCCACAGTTAGATGGCATCCAAAAACTATTAGAAAATGCTGTCAATTATCGTAACACAGGTCATGATGGTAAAGGAAATGAAATAAGAAACAGATGGATAGAGCCAAAAGATTTTGAAAATGATTTTAAATACTCTGAAAGTGCTTTCCGTACTATACAAGGTATTGATCATACATATTTTGTTTTAGATATAGATACAAATCCAGATGATGAAGCATTTAGAATGAATACTGATTTAGAATTACGAGAACTTAGATTACGTGCAGCAATGAAATCTATGGAAGAAATTAAATCATATGATCATAATTTCTTTCTTTATTTGAGTGGAAAAGGAGGATATATGTTAAGAAAAGTATATCCTAATGTATCTAAAGAAATTTTCATACCAATAATACGAGAAATGTTAACATTATGTCAAGAAAAACATTCTCATGAAAAATTTTGTACACTATGGCATAGAAAAGATGGAAGACGTTCTTCATTTTACCGCTGGCAAAAAATTGATGGTTTTAATTTTGTAACTGGCATAGATCTTATTATGTTAAAAGGAAAAGGAGCAAGAGTTTTTCGTATACCTTATTCTCCTTATCCAAAAATAGGTGGTGGTAATATTTATGTTTGTGCTCCAGTAATTTATGATTCTACTGGTGATATCAATGTAGCAAAATCTATTTCAAATACAGATCCAAGATATACAGAAATAATAGATTTTGAAATACCTGAAGAACATATGGATATTAGTTCTTATGAAGGAATAGTTATAGATACAAAAGCTGTTCGAACTACTCGCATGGAAGATCATTTACATAATGAAGTTAAATTAAATATACCAGAACCTTATGCTGAATTATCTATCACAGAAAAAGCTATAATTAAACGAATAGATAGATTATTAACTGCACCACCAGCAACTACTCCACCTTGTATGAAAAATGCATACATAAAACAAATGCCTGATGGTCATTGGAATAGAGTTTTATTAGGAAGATATTTATTTCATTTAGGATTTTCAGTAGATGAAATTGCATTATTTATTAGATTTAAAATTAATGATGAAGAAGATAATTCACCAAGAAATGAAGGACAGATGGAAAGAAATTTATCTTTAGCTGTAGTACCCACAGAAAATAATCCAAAAATAACTCCGGGTTGTGCTAAAATACAAGATCCGAGTGGAACATTTTATGCATGTCTACCAGAAGACGCTGAAGTATGTGGAAGACGTTCACCACTATCTAAACCTAATAAAACACGTGCTTTTAAAGCTAGATCTAAAGCAATAGCTAAAGAAAATCTAATAGAAAAACAAAAAAACAAACATGGTAGAATAAAAGGTATAGGGAAATATAATAAAATAGTTCGTGATGTAATAGATATAATCAATGACCCACAACCAACATTAGTAAAAAAGACAACAAGAGCTGGACTGACTACATCACTTGTTATTGCGTGTCAAAAAGAAGGAAAAAGAGGACTTGTTTTAGTCCCTACAAATAAAATTGCTAAAGAAACTTTTCCTACTGCTGTTAAAATAGCAAAAGATATTTATAAAATTGATATTAATGGAGCTGTTTTGTCATCTAATCCTAAAGGTTGTCTTAAAGTAATGGAAATGGGTATACGAGCTAAAAAGAAAAAACAATCAAACCCAAATTGGGGAGACAAAGGAATAGGTGTACTTAAATTACCTATACTTATGAAACCACCTTGCACTACAAGTACAGGTAAATGTGAATACTTTAATAATACTTTCAAAATTGAAAAGAATACTGTTATAACAGATAGTGATCCAATAAAACAAAAGTGTGCAAGAATTACTGTTCTTAGAAACATGAGTAAATTTGATGTTATATTTTCTACATATGCAAAAATGATGGCTACATTAAATGATGATGGTGATGAAGCTATGGTAGCATTGAGTGAAATTGAAGATTATGATGTTATAATGTTAGATGAAATTAGTTCTCTTTTAGTTGGTCAATCAAATCAAATAGAAATAGCTGGAATAAAAAATAATGATATATATTTAAAATCTGATAAATTGAGAGAACAATTATCTATTTTGATAGCAAATATAAAATCATCAGAAAAATTAATAGAATATATTGAAAGATGTATTAATAAAATTGAATCTTCAGTTAGAGGTTTAAATATAGTTTTTATAAGAGGTGGAGTAAAAACTGTTGTTGTAAAAAATCCTTTGACAGCAAATGAAAGGAAAGGAATTATAGTTCATTATGCTACACTACAAAATGTAGTAGAAAAAACTAATTATGATTTGTCTTTATTAGCTAATTTTATTTTATCTCTCACTGATGAAGAATGGTATCTTACTGCTGTTACTAACATGTATGCTTATACTACAATATCTATGGTAACTAAACCAGAATTAACTATATTAAAAAATTTTATTAAAATATGTATAGAACAAGGAAAGAAAATAGTCATTACTGATGCATCTTTACCACCAATGAGTATGAAAGTTTTATTAGATATAGATGTAGTGGAAGTAAATTTAGGAGATCCCAGAGGTACTAATGATATGAGTTTAGTAATACCAGACACAAAAAAAGTAAATATTAGTACATTGGAAAGATCTGAAGAAGAACAAATTAAAGTATTAGATTTTTGTGAACGTATTGTAGAAAGACATGGTGCTAAAGATATAATTATTGTTACTCCTAATAAAAAGAAAACATATAAATTATTAATTAAAAATTTAAAAAGTAAATATCCAGAATTAAATATAACATATTTTAGATCAGACCAAACGATTGGTACTGCACATGAACAAAGAACAATGATTACTATTTGTAAACCTTTACCACCAGAAGATAGTCTGAATTGGTTAGCAACTCATTATAATAAAGAACAAGGAGCAGATATAAGTGCTACAAGTGAAATGCTTAGACATCATTCAGCACGTCAAACATTTTATCAGACGATAGGAAGAGTAAAAGATCCGGGTGCTGCAACTCCTTCAGTTATTTATACATATGGAACAAGAAAATGGGACGTAAAAAAACTTATAGGAGATTATCCTTCTCCCATTATTATTGATAGTCCTTCAAATAAAATAGAATATCGTTTGATTACTGGGACACATTGGAGAAGAACAGCAGAGATTCTTCCAACTGCTATTTCTGCAGCTTCTAGATTGATTGATGAGAAAGGAAGAGTTACTGTAAATAGATTACAAAAATTAATGAAAGTAAAAGATTTTAAATTATTCATGGAACAATTATCTACATTTGGATATGTATACGATAAAAATAAAAAAGTTATTTTATCTTCAACTAAATAATAAGGTTACTCTTTTTATTAATTAATAAGAAAGGTAACCTTAGTTTTTTTCTCAATAACTTTCAATCTTCTTCTTCTTCTACAACATTTTCTAAAGCATAAATATAATTATTTTCATAAATGGTTCCTTCAAAAACAATATAACCATTTTCTTTAAATACAATTTCAAATTTTATCACTTCATCTTCTTTAGATAAATTTACAATATATTGCATTCTTTTCTCTCTTCCATAACCAATAATTTCACCTGAAATATCATTAATTGCGTCGAGGGTTTGTGTGGACAAAAACATTGAATCCATATGTTACATACGCATTCATATGATTTAAACTTTTTTATCTAATTTTTTACATCTATCACATAACTCTATATCACTTAAAGATTTTAATTTTTTACTCATCGCTTTAAGAAAAAGATATTCTGAATGTTCCTCTTCATTTAATACATAATCTTTTCTCATGAACAACAACCTACATCTCCGGGACAACTACTACAGAATGATTGTAATGCTGGTGAATTAACAGTGAATCCGGTTTCTTTTAATGATTCTTGCCAATCTATATCAACTTTACCTTTTAAAATTTCATTAGTTTTTTTATCTATTAAAATTTTTATACCTCTTTTTTTCCATTGTTTATCAGTTGATCTTTTTGTTTCTTCCAAATCAAGACGAGGAATAAAATTTTCTATATAGATACGTAAATAAAAATTATCTAAACTTGCTTCTTTTGCAGCTTCCTTAATCATTTTTGCTGCAGTTCTACTTATTTTTACCATACATGTAACCTTACTCGTAATTGTATTTAAAACTTTTGAAAGTTACATGTAAAATTAATGTGAATTAATATTTGTGAATACTTATGGTTACAACATAAAATTTAAATACAATTATGAGAATAATAGATTATGATTAAGAGTATCGAACGAATCAAACCAGCAGATAAATTCTTTTCAAATCCGAATGAAATTTTTTGGTTGATAGGTACTGCGTATAGTAATACACATGTACATTATTTGATATTCTTATCAGAAGATGGAAATGAAAGACGTTATCGTGTTAGTGATGTCTATCCATACTTCTACGCAAAAGAAGAAGGTTCAAGCTCATTAGACATCTTTAAGAGTTATGGTTATGAAGGTCTAACTCAAAAACTACAAGATGTAGAACTGGTAGAGAAAAAGAATCCTATGACTGGAGACTTAGAAAATATATTTAAGATTTCTGCTAAGTCTCCCAGATCAATTATTAATAGATATAATGCTAAAGTTGGTCTTAATTCTATATTTGATAAAGAAAATGTATTTAATACAAGAGCAGGTTATCATCATCAAGTGTTGAATGAATCTGGATATATTATGGGTATGCCTTATACTTTTGAAAAAGGTAAACCTATTTTATATACAGAAGGAATAGAAGAAGTAAGAAGTGATTATATAAAAATATTTGAAAAAATGACTGAAGCTGATTCATCTTTAGGTGAATTAACAATGCAGATGATGCACGCTGCTTTACCTGATTTTAGTAAAATGATTATATCAATAGATATAGAAATCAAAGCTAACATGGGTGAGAGTATGGATGCAGAGCTTGCTGAAGTACCTATAACATCTATAAGTGTGACTTATAAAGATGATAATGGTAAAATAGAAACAATTGTTTTTGTATTAAACGATGAAGCTTTAGAAAATATTCCTACACCAAACCCAGAAAAATATTTTGATAATAGTTATATCAAATATGAATTTAAAGATGAACGTACTTTATTAGAAGCATCAATATCATTTATTAATGCATTAAAACAAAAAATTATTGTTACATATAATGGGGATGGTTTTGATATACCTTACATATCAAGACGATTAGAATTATATAATTTAAAATTAGGTGTGAAAGGATATAAATTAAGTGATGTAGGATTTTTTTCACGGTGGTATAAAAAATGGGATGGAAAATATCTTGTAGATCTTTATGAATATTTTTCGACACCAAGTATTAAGAGTTATGTTTATTCAGGGGGGTATGAAAACTTAAAATTAAATACAGTTGCTGAAGAGGTACTTGGTAAACAAAAATATCAATATGAAGGTCGTATAGAAGATATGGGTATGACTGAATTGGCATTTTATAATGCGAAAGATACTCAATTAACATTTGATTTAGCTGTCCATGATAATAATTTTCCTTCAATGATACTTATGTTTATTATGAGATTCGGAAATTTAACTTTAGAAAATGCAAATCGTAAAGGAATAACTTCATGGTGGAGTGGATTTGAATACAGACATTTAGATAATTTAGGTTATTATCATCCAAACGATTCAATGTTAGACAATACATCACAACAACTTAAAGGTGGTTTTGTTTTACCTGCTACGAAAGGATTACATTATAATGTAAGTATATTTGATTTCAGTTCTCTTTATCCAACGATGGTAATTAAATATAATATATGTTATAGTACTATGAATTGTTCTCATGAAGAATGTTTAGATAATAAATTTATTGTTCAAGATAGACAAATTCATATTTGTACATTACGTAGAGGTTTTATTCCTTCTGCTTTATCTTTTTTCAGAGAAGCCAGAGTAAATATTTATAAACCTAAAGTAAAAGAAAGTGTTTATTATAATAGATTATCACAATTTATTAAAGTATTTATGAATGCATGTTTTGGAGCTATGGCTAATCCGGGATTCTCTTTTATGAGTGTACCAGCTGCAATGACTATAACACAAACAGGTCGTGATTCATTGTTTGAATTAAAAGAATTAATAGAAGAAGAAAATGGTGAAGTAATATATGGTGATTCAATAATTGGAACAGAAGCAATTATTATTAAATTTTCTGAAGAAGAACCACCATTAATATTATCAATAGAAGAATTATGGAATTTAAGTCATGAAAAAGGATACAATTACATTAATAGAGATGATGGAAAGGAACAAATGGTTGTACAAAATCTACGAGTTTGGGACGGAAAAGGATGGAATAGAGTTTACAAACTTATTAGACATTTTACAATTAAAAGCATTTACAGAACCTCCACCGGAGATGGTTCAGTCGATATTACACAAGACCATTCTCTCATTGATAAGGAAGGAAATGAATTCAAACCAGAAGAAATTGTTTCGTTGGGAAAAGAGCCTGTACATGGCGAATACCCAATTGCCAATAGAAGAATTCATTCGATTGATGACATTAGAGCAACGATATTACTTTTTCTGTTCTCAATGTGCGGAACAGCATCGGGAACATACACAGGTTACCCTTCTCAACGAACAGTAGCTTTACATTTTTCTAACAAAGTAAGAAAGACTGCTGATAAACTATGGGAAATAGCAGAACCAGCAGCTTTAGCTTTGGGAGTCAAATATAAAAGATATAATACAGCTAAAGGAAAATTGGTTATTAAATTTTCTAATCATACACAATTATGGACTTTTGTTAGACGAAATATATACATAAGAGATCATAAATTAAAACCATTACCGAATGTATTTTCTTTACAAGATAAATATCTTGAAACAATTTATAAATTTCTAAAAGAGTATTATGAAAATTTTGATAGAAAAACTAATCAAAATAGATGGACTATTAAATCGAGTTCAGAAATGATATTATTTATGGCACTCGCCAAACATTTTGGAGATGATATGACTGTCTTTCCTCAACCAAAAGGTAAAATATATCAAGTAAAATCTACTAAAGATATGAAAAGGAAAACAACTGTATCTATCATTCGTTTATTACCAGACTTTGTTTATGATATGGAAACTGAAGACGGAACATTCATGGCTGGTAATATACTATGTCATAATACAGATTCAGTTTTTGTCATAGGAGCTAACGTGGATGCTGAAAAAAGAATATCAGAAAAAATGGGAATAGAAGTTGAAAATGAAGGGAATTGGGATATGATGCTTCAACATATGAAGAAAAATTATATTCTTATTAACGAAAATAAAAAGAAAATTAAAGGTTTACGTGGTAAGAAGAAAGACGTACCATTATTCATAAGAAAAATCTTTGCAGAGACAGTAAAAGACTTGAAACCTACCATGAATCATAATGAAATACTTGATCTTTTTATCAATGCAGTTGTTGGTGGTGTAACCAAATTAAAAGATGGTAAATTTGAAATAGAAGATTTACGTAGAGTACAAACACTTTCCAAAGACATACATACGATTGATTCACAAGGAAGTAAATGTGATTGTGGTCAATGTTACAAAGCTAATACTCCTATTGTGACAGCTACACGAAACATTATGAAAGATTTAGAAAGTGTTGGTAAAGATCCACTTTTTGTTAGATCATTTGGAAGAAAAGGAGTTATAATAGAATATGTAAAAACAAAAGAAACATGGAGACATGTATCTTCTATTACAAAATCTGATATAGATTTAATATATTATGAGGATGTATTTTATAAAGTATTTAATCAATTGACTGAACCTTTAGGTTATGAATTAGTTTCATACTTAAAGAACAGAGGTCAGAAACAATTAAACGAGTGGTTTTAAATGACAACAAAAATTAAAGCAAGTGATATAAAAGAATTAACAGGTAGTTTAACTATCAAAAGAGAAGGATATGAAGATGTATTTATTGGTCTTAATGGTCAATATGAAGGGTTTCAACCTGATAAATCAGCTCTTATTGAATTAGCTCACCATATTTGGAAATCTATTGTCGAAGGATTTGAAAAAGAAGTAGAGGATATTTAAAATGGTCAAAGAAGAACATAAGAAAAGTATTATTTATTATGTACCAGAATGTACATGTAATAAGAAAAATAAAAGAGTGTTTTGGAAAACAATTAGATCTAATGTAGATTTAGAAATGCTACAAGGGGCTGAAGATAACGAAGAACTTCATAAACTATCTTATGATATTGTTAATTTTATAGCTGACACTGGTAAAATGACAAAGGAAGATATCATTGAAAATTTCCCAGAATATAAAGAAGATCAACTTTCTATCGCTGCTAACATGAGTATGTATCCTATTATATTTCCTAAAAGAAGACGAGCTTCGCCTTCTGAATTTGAAAATTTAAAGAAACATGCTATTGAATTAACATCTCAATATAGAAAATCAAAATATTATGTTGAACCAAAAGAGGAGGAATGTGATTGTGATACCTATGATGACTACACGTGCGAATACCACAGTAAAGTCTGAAGGAGATAATAAGATAATTATATCTGTTGGTAACGTCAACAGTAGTATCTTAGCTCCTCCGCAACTTTTAGAAGAACTTCATAGTGTTTTCTCATATGAAGTAGAAGATGCTTCATATATAAGAGATGCAAAAATAGCATTTTATATGGGCATAGGAAGAACAAAAGATGCTCAAAAATGGGCTGAATGGGATGGGAAATTTACTGTCTTCAATAAATTTAAATTTGGTACTGGTATATTAGGTGATGTCATGATGTATCTTTATGAAAAGAACTATAGTGTTGAATTGATAGATCAAATGGTTAGACCCGAACCTCAAGAAGAGTTATTCGATCTTTTTATAGATAGAATAATGGATTATGAATTATGGCTCCCTCAACACGATGCTGTTCAAAAATTAATAGATATGGATTTTAGAGGAGTTTTACAAATAACTACAGCAGGTGGTAAAACTGTTATCGCTCTCTATATATTACGTTTATTAAAAGTTCCTACTCTAATTATTGTAGAGAAAAAAGAAATTATGGAACAATGGATATCACAAATCAATGCATGGTTTACATTTAAAGAAAGTAAAATTAAAGGAGCATCAGGTAGAATATGGTATGCAGGTAAAGAACCCGTTATTCTACTGAGTACGAGTCGTTTACTTCAATCTATTTTTAAATCTAAACACTCGTCTAAAGGTAATGCTGTGAGAAATAAAATGTTAAAAAATTTTGTTAAAAAAACAGAGTTATTAATTTATGATGAAGTACATCATGCAGCTGCAAAAGAAACCCGTAAAGTTATATCAAAAATACCGGCGTATCATAGAATAGGTTTGACAGCTACTGCTAATATAAGAGAAGACAATGCTGACTATGAATATTTAGCTTTGATAGGTAATGTAATTCATTATTTTTCTCCAACTGAATTAGTAAAAATAGGAAAAGGATCAGCCATTGATATAAAAATTCTTTCACCTTCTTATGACCCTGATTGGTTTAAAACAATTTCAAAAATTAGATCATATAATGATGTCTATGAAACTTTTATTGTTAATAATGAAGTTAGAAATAAAGAAATTTTAAAAATTGTTTTAGAAGAAGTAGAAAATAATAATAGTGTTATGATTCTTGTAGATAGAGTAGCACATGCCAGACAACTCGCTGGAAGTTTGGGAACAACTATAGCTGACTTCACATGGTCTGGTGAAGAAAAAGATATTAGACGAAAGAAAGTAAAAGATTTTAAATCTGGAACAGTACCTGCATTTTTCTGTACGTATAGTTTAGGAGGAGAAGGTTTTGATTATCCAGAATTAAATGTGCTTGTACTTGCGGGTGGTAGAAGTGAAACAAAAATACGCCAATCTCTTGGTCGTGTTATGCGTCTGAAGAGTGATGGTTCGAACGCTACATTATATGATTTTGCTGATACTGTTAATCCTTTTAGAGATCATTTTATTGATCGTATGAAAGTATATAAATCAGAAGATGTTTTTGTAATAAAACAATGTCCGGGTTGGGTGAAAAAATATGTTTAATGAAGAAGAATATAAAAAAATGTTTAAAGAAGCAGTTGAAATAATTTTTGAAGATGTTATGTCGAATATAATCTCCCCAAAAGGTAAAATTATTGTTCAAAATGTCACTGCACTTCATTTAAATCATATGTTAAATGATACTGTTGAATTGAAATTTAAAATTGATTTAACAATACCAGTTATAATTCCAGAAAAAAATTCTATAGATGTTCTTGGTTTTTCTGTTAGAGAAGTATTTGAGAAATTAAAATGGTTGATAATATGAAGGTGAAAAAATATGTTTAAATGGATTAAAAATAAATTATTTCATGAGTGTCCTAAAAAGGAAAAAGTTAATAAACTTGAAAAAGAAATTAAACTTTTAAAAGAGGAATTATCTTATGAAGAAAAAAGACGAGGTTTGAGTGAATGGAAATTGAAATTAGAACAAGAATCGAGAGAACTCGGTTATAATGAGGGTTATATGTGATGAAATATGTTTAAAAGTCCAGAAAATGACTATCAATATATAATATATAAAGGAAAATTTTTTGTGTTAACACAAGAACAACACATAGAGTTTATGAGTATAGAAAGAGATCTTACTAGACCTACAGTAGATCCATATAAATTCAGTGTTGCTATGTTAACTTATTTCAGAAAGAAAATATATATCACGTTAACAAATTATGAATTTGAATTTAACGTAGGATTTAAACGAGATTGGATTGCTTTAGTAGAAGGAATCAATGAAGGTATACGTATTTTTGAAGAAGAAATTGAGACAATGAAAAAAATAAAGGATGGGATGAAATGATAGAAAAAGACTTTAATAAAAAAAGGAGTATGTATTATTTATGAACTTTGTTAAAAGATTCTTCTGGAAAATACATCATTTTATATTCAATAGTCATTGGGCTTCTGATTTTCATGAAGGATATATAAGAGTTAATTGTATACAATGTGAAGTATTAGGTAAGTGAATTATTATGAGTAATTATATCATAGAACAAATGAGGAAAATATCTAAACATATTTCAAAGGAAGAAATTTTTTCCAAACTTAAAAAAGGAGAATTAAGTTTTCTAAAAATTAAATATAAAAAATTAAAACGAACTTATTTTAAATTGTATATTAAAGGATATTTAGATGGATTTCATTCACAAGAAATTAGAAAAAGTGAGGAAAAGAAATGAAAACACATGTTATAACTTTTAGTGGATCACAAGGCAGTGGTAAGACTACTACAATAAAAAATATTTCAAATCGTTTAACAGCTATTGGTAAAAAAATATATGTTTTAAAAGAATTTCCTTTTATACCTAATATAGAAATGGGTACTATGGATTTCCAAGCTTGGTATAAAAATTCTTTAAGAATTAGAGATGAAGTTGTTATTGCATTAATGGAAAAACAAATATTCGATGTAATATTTTTAGATCGTCATCCAATAGATGTAGAAATTTATACGTCACAGATAATAGATGAACGGGTATCAAATGAAACAAATCTTTTAGAAAAAATAAGTAAAATGCATATTATTGGAGAAGATAGATGGCAAATAGATAAATATACAGCTATGTTTCTTCTTGAACGTCCATATGAAGACATAGTTAAATCTATTTATGAGAGACAACAAATAGAAACACATCGAAAAGAATGGAATGAAGTTGAAAATTTAAAATACATTATGGAAACATATCGTTTATATACTAACAACCCTAATATAATATTTGTGGAAAATAAAAATATAGATGAAACTATAGAACTTATATTCCATTATATTGTGGAAATGATATAAAAATGGACGATTGGGAAACAGAAGAAATTATGACTTTGTATAACATCATTTGTAAAACAGAAGAAATAAGAAATTCAAAAAGTTTTACAGAAAAATTAGATAATTTCTATGAATTAAATGAAATCATGGAAGACTTATCTATAGTCAAACATAGAATACCAAATTTAATATCTAGATTAGTGGAAGAAATATATAAGAGAATTGAAAAACAATCTGAAGACAAGGAAGATATTGGTGACCAAGATAACACTTAAATATAATAGTAGTTATCATTTAAATATGGCTAAACGAAAAATGATTGATATGGATGATTTGTTAGACCAACAACCTGATCCTACGAGTAGTGATATGATTTTTATTGCAGCAACACAAAAAACAGAACCTTCTAAATCTGAAATTGTTTATTTGAATAGATTAGATAGAATAAGATCAACGGCAGTAAATGTAGATGAGCCTTTATTTGATGGTGAGATTGATTTAGACTTGGGTCATGTTAAAATAAATTCTGAACATGATATACAACAAATTAAAAAAGAATTATTAGAACAAGAAAATATTACAAACTCTAGTAATGATCAACGAGATAATATTGTGAAAGATATGCGAGGTATTAAACCTGAAGATGTAGTTGAAGATTTAAATATTGATGTCCCAACTGTACCTACTGAACAAATTGATAGAAAACAAATAAAAAGAGCAAACAGTAGAGCAGTACAAGAAATTTTAGATGATTTAATGAGAGGATAATTTTGCCTCACGTAGATAAACACAACAAAGAAGTTTATACGAGAGTAACAGAGATGCTTGGTGTTATACAATGTGAAGAACAAGCATATCACAATAAAAAAGATATAGAAAATCTTAAAAATGGGACGATTACATCAGCTAATAATGTAACTACATTCGCTGCACTTGCCGGTACATTAGTACATCATGATATAGAAAATTGGTTACTAGAATCAGAAGGTTTACCACCAATTGAACTTGAATTAGATAATAATGCAGAGAAACTTTTATTTGAAGTAGAAAAAATTCCTAGATTAAAAGAAGAATTGAATAGAAAAATAGGACGAGCATTTAATAATTTCATAGAATTTTGGTCAGAATATGAACCAGAAATATTAGAAATAGAAGCTACTTTATATGGTAAAATTGATGGTATAAATTTGAAAGGAAGTGCTGATTTAATTTGTGCTATAGATGTAGAAAAATTAGATAAAAGAGCTAGAGTTAAATCCAGACCAGAATTGGCTGGTAAAAAACAAATAATTATTGTAGATTGGAAATCTGGTAGTACAGCACAAGCATCTCATAAAACACAAATTTCTGCTTATTATACTTTGGGTATGAAAGAAGTTATTCCTAGATATCTTGATAAATATGATTACTATACGCCAAATGGTAAACCAAGAGGTGCTGATGTATATCTGGGTGGAAAAAATTTTAAATTTAAAATCTTTGATGTAGATCCATCACTTTTTTTATACAACGTAGAGACGTACAAAAAAGCAGAACGCATACCTTTAAATCGTCTAATAGGTAAGCTAGGCGTTACTCTACAATATTGTTTATACTGTCCTTATAGAAGTAGATGTTCTGCATTCCAAGAAGGACAAATAGAGTTGGTTAACATTGAATAAAACTGAATTAATTTTAAATATTTTAATAACAAAGCCAGAAGATTTATTTTCATATAAAGATTTGATGGTTCTTTCTGAAATGGATTATAAGCAAGTCACAAGAATTATTCAAACTTTAACTGAACGAAATTTAATATATAGATATGTTAATCCTTATTCCGGTGTAGGAAGAGGAAGAGGGAAGATAGCTTATTTTGGAATCAGTGAAGAAATTTATGCCCATAAAAAGAAAGTTAGCCAAAGAATTTAATTCTTGGGAAAGGATTATTTCTATGGCAAAAGATAATGTTCGTTTAATTAAACAACCATTATCAGATAAAGGATGGAAAAATTTAATATCCAGAGAATTAGAAATAGATATTGAGACTTCTATTATTATTTTCGAGCAATTGATAGTTGATGGTGTTCTTATTTTTACAAGAACTAAAAATAAAAAATCAATTTATATAAATGATAGAACACCTGAATTTAAAAAATATATGTGGTCTGGTAATATTGATTATGAATGAAAGAACTTTTATAGAAATAAAACTATAGTAATTATAATGGCAGAATACGCACAACCCGGTTGGAATGATTTTAATAGTGAACGAAAATTAATAATTTATGTTAAAGATTTACATAGAAGAATACATAAACTCGAAGAAGAAAATAAAAGAAACGAAAACCTTAAATAGAAAAAAAACTAATTTTCAGTTAGTATGGGTTTAGTTGATACCATCTCCCAAGAAATAATAGATGCTTTTGGTACTGATGTTAAAAAATTGTTGTCTATATATGAATCAGTTTACCCTCCAGATTTAGCTTTAAAAATGGGTGAAGATCCGGGTACTTTTGATTTCGATATTTTCGGTGGGGATATAGGTGTATCTGGTTTTTATATTAATTCTACATATGAATCATTAATTCAATTACCCACACAAGATCTTTTAATAAGAATAATGACTGATTTAAATTCATCTAGATTATTTCCTTCATTTGGTAATACAGATATAACCCGTATACCTAGAGAAGGTATTTCTGCAGCTATTGCTATTGCAGCTAGTGAATCTCAATATATTAGTGTTTTAAATAGAGTTGATATAAGTGAAATAGCGGCAGATGAAATACAAATATCAATTTCTGCTACTACACCTACTGGTGATAGTATACATGTAGGATTTAAATTTTAGGTGATAATATGGTAAGAGTAAATGAAAAAAGTATTGATGATTTTCTTGCAAAAGCACAAGATACATTACAAAATAGTTTAGTAGAAACAGGTCATAGTTTTACATACCAAACAGGTGTTTTAAATTATACACTACCCGGTTTCGCAGTTAATAATGAAAGAATATTTTCTATTGTAAATATAGAAGGTGTAGGATTTTTACCAGAAGATTATTTAACTGAAGATGATTTAATTGAAGGAGTTGATTTTTCTCTTTTTGATAATTATTCTAGTCCAGAGATTGTTCCAGATGGTTATGGAAGTGCAGCTGGAATTCAGGTATTTTCTGGTATCACTATTGCAGATCAAACATTTCAAGATAATAGTATTGTTCATTTAAAATTTAAATATCAAAATCTTAATTTTGTTCCTATATTAACTAATTTTTCTCAGAATTCAGTTCTCAGAATGATTCTCACTGCAACTCTTTTAAATATACAAGAAACAAATGAAGAATTAGTACAAAGTATTGATTCTTTTGGTTTGTTATCTTCTGGAGATAATTTAGATAGATTATCTACATTAGTAGGATTAGAAAGAACAACTGCACAATTTACCACTGGACAAGTAAAAGTAATTAATAATGACACCGTAGATAATTTTACTATCACTACTAGTCATAGATTCGCTGCTGTAGCTGGTGGTTTATTTTTAGCTTTTGCTCCATTGACTAGTGGTTCTGTTCCAAAAGATGGAGGAGAAGTTTTCTTCGATGTGATAGCAGATAATTCTGGTAGTTTATATAATGTAGGTTCTAATTCTATTTCAATAGGTTTTACAAATATAGCTTTAACAAATAGAGTTCCTACAACAATTATAATATCTAATCCTACATTAGGTGATTTAGGTCAACAAAATTTATTTAATGGTGGAACTGATAGTGAAATAGACGAAGATTTTAGAAAAAGAGTTTCTTTAGCTTTTTCTCAAACTAAAACAGCTTCTTATTCTACTATAGAACAAGCTGCTTTAAGTACTAATTTAATAGATTTTGCAAATGTTTTTGATATATCTCTTAAAAAAGATTTAGGATTAAATGTTGTTCAAGTTTTTGTATCGAATGAATCTGGTGTTAGATTAAGTTCTTCTTCTTTAACACTAATTTTAGATGCAGTTAATTTTATAAAACCGACAGGTTCTAGACCTGCTATAAGACAAACACTTAATACATTTATTAATTTTAATTTTAATATCTTCGTTAACCAAAATACTATAGGAGATACTAGTATTTTAGAATCAGATTTAAATAGTTTAATAGATAATTTTATTAATACAAAAGGTATAGGAGAAGATATTTTGCCTTCATCTGTTGTTTCTTTGATTAAAGCAGTTAGTGAAGTCGTAGATATTGAAATAAATTCTCATACAATAACAGAATTTACATCTGAAGCTCCTAATTATGATACACAAATTGATTTATCTACAGCAGGCGTAGCAGATAATTGGGTAGCTTTACAAGTTCCATTTAATAGTGCTACTTTTTTACATAATGAAGTAGAAAGTGGTATGTCTGGTACTTTAAATTTAGATAGTGGTGCTCATTCGGCTCCAAATGATTTGCCTGTTCCAGTAGATGACAGAACATCTCCTAGAGTTAATATAGGTGTAACTAGTTTTGATGGAGTTGTCAGATCATCTCCTTTAGATAGAACAGATTATCATTTAGGAGGAAATAGGAATACAATAACATATGATCCACTTACAGCTGGTGGAGACGAGATAAATACTACTGATCTTGTTTTATTCAACTATAATTATTTTGATAATATGTTGATAGATGGATTTAGAGTTCGTTTAGGTGGGGATGCAGGTAATGTTGTTAGAATAGATTTTGGTTTTGGTTCAAATCCAAACACAATCCCAGCTAATTTCATATCACTTATTACAGAAGTAGATGTTACTTTAGATGGAACAGAAAGATTATATGATTTTCCATTATCTTCTCAATTAAATACTGATAATAATCCTACATCTTCTCCAGATGCAGATAATTTTTGGTTAATAGTTAAATATCAAAGTGGTTCTGGTAGTAGTCACATACCTATAGATTCAACACAATCAACTTTGGCTTTTAGTCCTATATTATTTGAAGATTCTGATGCAAATGGTGAAACTTTTGAAACAAGTTCTCAAAAAAGAGCCAATTGGCATTCTTTTACAACATTTTCTGATGCTAATGCTTATAAAAAAATAGCAATACCAAGTCAAACAGATGAACCTGAAAAACCTATTTCATTTACACACACTTACAATTTTTCATTATTCGAGGAGAAATAAAAATGGATTATACTACTTTAAAAAATAGAGTTTTTGAAAAATATTATTTTAATTCATATTTACCGGGAAGTATAGGTGGAAATGAAAGTTCAGTTATATTTAATTATTTATTATCTTTAGAATCTATTCAAGAAAATTTAACTAATGAAATAGATATTAGTGAAGCATGGGTTGATACACCTCCAACATGGTACACTTCATCTTTACCTGATTTATTTTTCATTCCTAAATTTTTTGATGAATCGGATCAAGATTATATTGATAGATTAATTCTTTTAAGTGATATAAATCAAAATGAAGAAACTATTATAAATGCTGTTTTTTCAGTTATAAGAAAAGGAATAATATCTATTTCAGATATTGCAATAATAGATAAATTAGAAGGTGTGAGTGCTGTTTGGGATGGAGAATTTACTATAGGTTTACCAGAAATTACTGCTGAATGGGATGGTACTTCAGTTTGGTCTTCTTCTTCTAATGTACAACGCACTCTTTTTTTAGTAGATATACAAACATTTAGTAGAGGTTCTAATATTGATTCTACAACATGGGATTATTGGATTCTTTCACAAAATTTTACTAAAATAGAAGATATGGTAAACCTTTATAAACCTCCGGGTTCAACATTTGAAATAAGAATAAATCTTCCAATAGGTGGTGTAGAAGTGGAAACTACTATTTTCAGTAATACACTAATAGATTAGGTGAAAAATTATGGTATATCTAATAAATATAATAATAAACGATAGAAACTGGTATGACTCTAGAATTAATGAAGGTGATGAAGTCGTTTTTCAAAATGCAAATTACGCAGATGGTTCTGATAGATCTATAAATGTTGTAAGACAAAGATTTATTCAAGATTGGGCTAGACGAATTATACCTAATTCTGTTAGACAAGGTTTAGGTTTAACTGATCCAGCGGGTGGTAGCGATCAAATTATTGTCACGCAAGGTTTCGCAGTAGTAGGAGGAAGATTTTTAGATATCCCATCTGGTACATTTGATGCCAGTGATGAAGGTTTGTCTTCAGTAGATCATTATTTAGTGATACGTGTAACTTCTTTTACTGAAGGAGATACGAGAGATCCAACTGCCGGTACTTCTTTTCTTGTAGGTGACCCTGTTTCTACTTATACTAAATCTCATAATGATTTAGTTTTAGCAAAATTTTCATATAATGGAAGTGTTATCTCTGGTTTTGAAGATTATACTGCTGAACAAGAATGGCAAGCAAATGTTATTTCTCCAATAGCAGCAAAGCCCGGAACAACTACAGGTTCAGATAATATATTAATTAGAGCCGGTTTATTAGAAAGAATAAATATTTTGGGTATAGAAACAGATAAAGCTAGATTTTATATTAGTGCAGTTTTAGACGATCAAACAACTTCAACAGAAGTAAAATTAATTAATAACAGTGGATTTTTAGAAATTCAAAATATAGGAGCAACAGCATTATTAGGTACTAAATCATTGAATATTTATACTGGTGGTACTGCTGGTGGTTCTGCTCAACGTATTGATTCATCCGGAAATCTTACTAATATAGGTACTATAAATACACGTACTTTAGCTGGTAATTCAGCTGGAGATATTATAACTACAGATGCGACTCAGACGATGACTGATAAGACATTGACATCACCAATTCAAACTGGTGGTACTTTAAATTCTGGAGCAGCTTTAACTGTAGATTCTACTGAATTAAATCAATTAGATGCAGTATCAGTAGGTGGTAATACATCTGGAGATATCATAACAACTGATGATACCCAAACAATTTCAAATAAAACATTAACCACACCTATAATAGCTTCATTATTTCAAGATGCAGGTGAAACTCAGTTAATGACTGTACCTGATAAAGCAAGTGATACATTTGCTTTACTTGCAGCTGAACAAACATTACAACTTAAAACATTAGAAACATTAACAATATTAGATGCTGATCAAAGTAATGATATAATTTTTTTAGCACCCGATTTTAGTGGAACTAGAACAATAATTATTCCAACTAATTTAGATGATATTTCTTCTCTAAATGAAATAGTCATGACTGGTTTAACACAGACATTAACTGGTAAATCTATAGATCAGGCACAAATTACTGGAGATTTAACTGTTTCAAGAGGAGGAACAGGTGTTGGTACATTTACTGATGGTGGTATATTATTTGGTAATCTCACAAGTGATATTCAAGTATCAGCTCGTCCTACATTTGGTCAACTATTAGTTGGACAAACAAGTGGAAATCCATTACCGAAAACACCGTCTATCACATTAACTGGAGAAATAGTTGGTAGTGATAGTATGGATGACGATGGAGATTATTCTATTGATACAGATCTTGTTGTTCCTACAACAACTATTTTTTATCCTATTGATATGAATCTTGCGGATATATCTGGTGGTTCAGATTTTGGTTTTTCATTAGAAATACCTCTTGGAGCTTCTGCTATATTTCGAATGAGTTTACATGACGATATGTTTGGTTTAAATTTTGCTTATACTAATATAAAATTAACAGCAATAACTTTTTTTACAGACGGTGGTAGTGGTTATGATATATTTTTTACATATAAAAGTGGGCTTACCCAAACTGGAACTGGTACTGAATCTCAGACTGGTGATGGAGTAAATACATTTAATATTGCAGATCAAACTATTCTTGGACATGATAACATTTTCATTCGTTTGGATACTATACTTGGAAGTCAAATGGATGTTTGGAGTGGTTTTCTAACTATAGAAGTAAGTTAATAAAATATTACTCAAAATATGAAAAAAATTAAATTTTTAAAAAAACAGCTTTCATAAACATACTTTTAATAACGTAACCATAATAACCATTAGTATTTTTATTACTTAAAATTAAAAATGTCTTAGAATTGATTTAAATACGTTAGAAACCAAACTGAGGTTTAAATTCCCCAGAACCTGCTGAAAAAGAACTATCAACAGTAAAACTACTACCTTCTACAAAATCTACTTCATACTCTTCATAATTATCTGTACTAGGTTTCAATAATATATTAATTGGAGAAGTATCTTCTATTGAAGCTATCGCCATAGACGATGCAGCGAGTGCACAAGCATCTGCAAGATCGTCATGATCACCGGGTGGTGCATGTATCTTCATCATACCAGATATAGTTTCTTCAACTTGAAGTTTAGCTAATTCTATCATTAGATCAATATGAGAATCTTGATACATCAGACGACCAGTATTAATTGCTATTTTCATATTTTGATAAATATGTGTTTTCTTTTGAATTGACATTTTTATTGGGAGAGTTGCAAATAACGCGCCTTGTCCACTTTGTGATGCTAATATAGTACCTGCTAAATCACCTAAGTTATTTGCATCATAAACCATTTCTGAAACACTCCATTTTCTCGCATAAGAAAAAACTTTTGCAAGTATATAAGACCAATCATTTTTTCTTATTCTATAAGTATCAACAACTATAGCAGAAGTTCTTTCTACATTCATTTCTAAAATTACAATAGCTGTATAATCATGGACTCTACCAAAATCTAAACCCATAACATAAAATTTATCTTCTGTTTGTAAATGAAATCCTTCTCCTCTTTTAGCAGCAGCTAATGAAGCTGGTGTAATAAAAGTACCAGACTCCTCCGACCACCACGCTAAAAATTCTCTTTCATATTGATAATAATCTTTATTTTTAAACATATTAACTAATTGTATATTTGTTTGAGGTTTACCTGTTCTAGGATTTGTTACTGCTAAACCAGCATTAAAATCATAATGAAATGCTTCATAACCATATTCTCTTCCAACAGGTTTATCATATGATAATATACCTTTTCTTCTATCTTCTTCATCTAAATCCATATAACCATTATATTTTTGTTTTGCATCCCATGCATCCATAAATAAATTGTAAAACATACTATATGGTATATTTGGTGTGGATGCTAATACTATATCTCCATCAGTAGCATTGATAGTGGGAAAAGTAGCTGAATAAACAGCGTCTGGAATAAAATCTCCTTCATCTTTTAATAACAAATCTAAAGTGGCACCACGAATAGATTTACCTTCTGTACCACTGGCAAAAAATAATACACGAGAACCATTATCTAAAACTAATTCAGATTGTAAATCTCTTACAACAGTATCTGCAAATAATGGATTTATATTTTGTAATGAACGAACAGTATTATAAATTTCTTTAGCACGTTTTTCATTTTGAGCTATGATTCCTACTTGTGATCCCGGAAACATATTTATTTTATGACTAGCTAAAAAAGATAATGTTTGAGTTTTTCCTAATTGCCTAGCCATAAGCATAATTTTAAATTTAGTTTTACTATCTAATACTTCTACTTGATAAAAAAAAGGTTTCATTCCTAATAATTTTTCACAAAAATAAGAAGGTTGTTCCCTTGCTTTTTTTATTACTTTCCAATCAATATCATCAATCGGTAGTATCGGCATCTTGTTTCTTTTCCTCCTCTATTTCTTTTTGTTCTTCTTCAACTACTCTAGCTAGATGTTGTGCTAAAATAATAGTACCAGATGTTTTTGAACCTTTTCCCATACGACCTTTTTCTCTGGGAGTTAGACCCATTTCTTTTAATCCTTCCATATATCGTCTACTGATACTAGTTGTCATTTTCACATACTTATCTAATAAATCACGCATATTATCATCATAAAGTAAAACACCAAAATCTATAGTAGCACCCAATCTTTGAACTCTATGGTGTAAAACTAAATTTACTAAAAAATCAAATAAAGTGAGTTTAAATGCAACTGTTACATCTTGTTCATGTTCTAATGTCATATTTCTTACAGCATCATAAACCATAGATTCTTCTATACGACAATGGCTACCTTCTTTGAACACTGGACATCTTTTTCTTATAGCACAATTATTACATTCACTGAAATCTGGAATAGTTAAATCATCTAATGTTATTAAAGATCCTTCAGAATTAAAAAATACTTTATTATCAGGTAAAGCTTCTATAGCATCTTCAATTTTAGGTTTACTCAATTTATTTTCCATGATTTTCATAATAAATATTGATATAAACATTTATAAGTAATTCGGTGGTATATTACTTATGACAAAAGATGAAGTGACTGAACCAGAACAACTATCATTAGAAGAATTTATTAAAAAATTCGAACAATTCAAAGGTATTTATGTTAATGATATTCAAGCTTTAAATCGTATTCTTTCAACATATGAAGATAAAATTTCTATGTTAGAAGGTCAAATTTATGATCTATCGTTTAAATTAAAACAATTAAATCAAACTGTTTCACAAAATAATTCGGAGTAAATAAATGGCAACATTATATATGACATCTGGTATTCCGGGTTCTGGAAAAAGTCATTTAACTAGAAATTTACCTTCAAGTATGATGTCTGGAGATAAACTCAATATTATCGAATCAGATGATGTACGTCAACATCTTTTAAATAAAGCAGGTTTTCCAGATGTTTGGAATCAAAATATGCTTTCTGAAAAAGAAATGATGAAAGAAGAAAAAAAGAAATTAGAAAAAGAAGTATGGGAATATATAAAAGAGAATGTCATTACTGTTTTACGAAATGAAGAAAATGTTATTTTAGTTGCTACAAATACCCAACAATGGATATTAGAAGAATGGTTTAATTATATAGAGGATTTAGGTCATAAAATAAAAGTTATTGTTATGAGTACACCATTGGATATTTGTATAGAAAGAAATGAAAAAAGAGAAAAAACTGTTCCTAAAGATGTTATGCAAAACATGTATAATAATTTTATTTTAACTATAGGTTGGTTGTATATGGAACACAATGAAAAAATAATTAACTCAATACACTTATAATATTAATAAACATATCTTGAATAAATACTTCTGTTGCATCTGAAAAAATAATTTGAAGTTGCACTTTAAAATTACCAGCAGTGCCCATTTCAGTAGAAATAGGAACTAATTTACAAGTACCTAATGTAGGATCAATAATATCAGCTACTCTATTTATAATAGTTAATGCACCATCTACACTTTGAACTAAAACATTTATTGTAGCTCCGGTTATATCAATAGGAAATCCTCTTTCCTCATCTAAGATAGTCCATTTCATACCTTCATGTGTGTTTCCTTGTATGAATGTAAGAGTTTTTCCAGCAAAGGACATAATTAATAATTTCTATTTAAAGTATTTAAAGTTGTCTACCTTTTTGAAAGATAGCAATTAAATTAGATCTGTCTCTTCTCATTGATGTATTAGATAATTTTGTTAATGTGATAGTAACTTTTATTCTACTATCAGACGATTTAGTAATATCTACAGCTGTCTGTCGTTTAATAATAGCTTGACTTTCTTTTTGAATCGTATTAAAAGAACTTCTAAATATAGATACACCACTTAAAATAGATATTTCTTGTTCTACTAAAATATGACTATCTGAAGTATGAGTAAATTCAAATGAATCTAAAATTCTAGAATCTATACTTAAATCAATTATAGGTTCTCTGAATATTTCAGTATCAGAAATATTTATTATATCAAAAGAAGGAGATCTGAAAATAGCACTATCAGATAATTCACTAGTTTCATTTGTTGTTAATATTCTGATAGTAGAATTTATCGTTTCCTTAAAAATAATATTTATAGAAGTATCAGATGATATTGTTTTATCTGGATTATGTATGACAAATGTATTAGATAAATTTGTTATTTCTAAATCGATATCTTTTATACGACTTAAACTTTTTATATCTTTTTGATTTGAAATTTTTATTTCCGTATCACTTTTTATTAAACTTTGTTGAAAAGGATATGTATAACCACCCGGTCGTTTCATTCTACTATCGGATGATTTTGTTAATTCTAAACCAAATACTTCTATTGCACTATCAGATAATTTAGTAATGTCAACAAACCCAGAAACAAATATAGCACTATCAGATGATATATCAATAGTATTAAACTCACTTCTAAAAATAGCAGTATCGGAAGTATTAGTTATTTCTTGACCTAAAACAATAAAAGAATCAGAAGTATTAGTTATTTCATTAATTATTTCTATTGAAGTGTCTGAAGAAATAGATGGTATTATAAATGTTCCTTCACTAACTATTCTCTCGTTTGATATTGTTTGTATATCATTAAATCCTTGTCTAAAAATAGTACTATCAGATGAATTAGTAGTTTTTGATTCATTTAAAATTTTAGAATGAGATATTATTGATTTAGTATCAAAACCATCTCTATTAATTATACTGTCAACTAGTATTTGAATATCATTAAATCCTCCAGTAAGAATTGTAGTAACAGAAGTTGTAGTAGTTTTAACTGCACCTTTGATAATAGTTTTAGATATACGAGATATTTCACGTGCTTGTACTAAAAATGAATCAGAAGTTTTAGTAAATTCAAATGCTGTTTGTATTCTAGTATCAGAGATGTTAGTTGTTTCTTGACCCAATACAAGTATTCTAGTGTCTAAAATATGAGTAAATTCATTACCAATTACTTTTACTCTAGTATCAGATGTGTCTGTGAATTCATTATCAGGTATAAATATTCTAGTGTCAGAAGTATCAGTTATTTCTTGACCTGATACTTTTATTCTAGTATCGGTTATTACACCTTCTTGTTCACTAGCTAAAGTAGTGATTTCAGATGGAGTTAAATCTCTATTATATATTCTTACATTATCAATAACTCCATCAAAATGATTAAGCCATCCACCGTCAATAAAAGCAGCTCCTATGCCGGCTGTTACATTAGATAAAGTATCTACACCAGATGGTATAGAATTATCACTAAAAGCTTCATCACCATCTATATATAATTTGAAAGTAGTAGAACCTACATCAACTGTAAAAGCAATATGATGCCAAACACCTGTACTAATAGATCCTTGTGCACCAGAACTATAAGCTGGCACACCACGAAGAATTGTAGTTAAACTACCACTGGCAGCAAAAATCTGAAATCCTTCACTTGCTATATTACTATCTATTTGACCAACAATCGTTTGAGCACCAGTACTGGATTCTTGTTTTATCCATGCAGATACCGTTATATCAGTATTATCAGTTAAAGCACTAGAACCTAAATCAACAAAATCGGTATCAAGACTTGCTTCTAAATCAATACCTTGAATTAAAGGAGTAGTTACAAATGAGGGAGTACCATTAACCGTACCATCAAAACTACCAGTAGAATCTGACCCATCAAAGTCTAATGGATAATGAGCTCTCAGTCCAGCAGATGGCATTGTCGGAGAAAGTACTTCAAGTATTCCAGAGTTTAATATTATTGTATCAGAAGTATTAGTTATTTCATTATCAGGTATGAATATTCTACTATCAGAAGTATCAGTAATTTCATTATCTAATACTTTTATTCTACTATTAGATAATATTTGTATATCAACAAACCCAGCTCTAAAAATAGCTGTGTCAGATAATACTTGTATATCATTAAATCCAGCTCTGAAAATAGCAGAATCAGATAAATTAGTTATTTCTATTCCAATATCTTTTATTCTACTTTCCGAAGTATTAGTAATTTCATTATCTGGAACGAATATTATACTATCAGAAGTATTGGTAATCTCTACTCCAGCATCTAATATTATACTATCAGAAGTATGAGTTATTTCTGATGTAATAATGGCATCTTCAAAGGTTATGATTCCACCTTGAAATTGAGTGTTGACACTATTTTGTAAACCTGTTACTTTAAAAGAATATGCAACTTGATCTAATAATGTATGCTCTGGTAGTACTTCTACACTATATGTATTCGTACCTTCACTTACAAATGATGAACTTGTTGTAGAATGAGTAGCACTTGAAGGTGAATGATCATTAATTCTTGTTATATCATATCCTTCAAATTCTAAAGTAGCTGTTTGACTTCCAGTACTATCAAAAAACCAAAGTTTAATACCTTTTATTGTTGTGTTTACCGCACCAGCATCATTATTTATGAATTGACCTAATTGCCACTGCATTTTATTAGTAGCACTAGTAGTATTTATAGCAAATTCATGTCCTCCACGTGCTTCTTCAGCTGCATCAGATATATTATCTGCTTTTAATGGGAATGGGGAGATAGAAATTTTACTAACCATTTAATTCACCTATGATTCTACAGTATATTCAACTCTCAAACCTTGTACTCTAGGAGAGCCACCAACCGCAGTATTGCCTGAAAATTCTAAAGAATAAGCGTTACCATCTACCATAGTGTGAGCTGGTGAAATAGAAGCTTCCCATGTAAAAGTTGCTGTTGGTACATTTACCCAAGTAGCATCTGATGAATTTAAATTAACAGTCGGTGATGTATCGTTTATTCTGGTGAAATCATAACTACGAGCTACCATAGCTGCATCTTCTGATCCACTTGAATTCCATTGCCACATATCTATAGTTTCTAATGTGATACTGTGTCCATCTACTTCTATAGGAACTATACAACCTAAATCCCACATCATTTTTTGAGCAGTATTATCATATCTGGTATATTGCCAATTACCTGCACCCCAAGCACTACCTGCGTTAGTAACATGAGAATAAAAATGACCTCCTAAAAGACTTTTAAAAACAGTATAAGGTGGAGCTGAAGGAGATGTGAAATCCCATTCTACTTCCATTCCTTGAAGTCTTATAGTTGTATTAACTGTAGTAATAGTGAGTCCTATCCAAAATGTATAAGAATTATCTATCCAACTTTGTGACAATGAAGTTAATTCTACTTTATATGTATTTGTGCCTGTTGAATTAAATGTAGAATTAGAAGTTAAACCAGCAGAAGCATTGGGATCATCAACTCTATCCATATTTTGCCAATTTAAATTTATATTACCAGCTGGAGCAACTTCTGAATAAATATAAGCAGTTACTCTTTGAATTGTCGTAGCATTTCCATCGATACTAGAAGGAATGGAATAACCGATATCTTGTCGAAAAGTCACTGTACCACTACTGCTTCTTTGAATTCTAGCTTCATCACCACCTCCATATGAAATACCAACTTCTGACGAATCTATTTCGAAAACAGTAGTTCCGAATGGTGCAAAAGTTGTTACTACTGTAGGCATATTAATTTTCCTCCGCAATTATTCTGATAAAATCAGAATTAATTTTATTTAATATTTTTTGTTTCGCAACAATAGAATTAATTTTTTCAAACGAAATAGAAATAGATGGTATAATTTGTAGATCACTACCGGGCGGATTCACTACTAAATCATTTGATGTTTCGGCAATAATTCTTTCAAATAAAATATCTATTATATCTACTGAAATAAAATCTGTTTTTATTTTATTTATATCATCGTATAATGCAAATACTGTGGGTATAACTTGTAGATCACTACTAGGTGGGTTTACAACTATATCGTTTGATACTTCAGAAATAATTCTTTCAAACGAAACTGCAATAGAATTTATTTTTTCAAACAAAATTTTTTTACTATTCAATTTAGTAAATTTGGCACCTATTATAAAATCTGAAGAAGGAAAAAGTATTTCTATTAATAAATCTCCGTATCCATAGGTGACTATTACACCTGCTCCACCAAGTCCTTGAGTTACTATGGTCATATTAGTTTACTCCTACTTGCTGGTGCGGTTCCTTCTACTACTGCGGGATCATTATTTATATCAGTAAGAGAAGCTGTTAATATCGGAGTAGAATTATCATCATCATATAATGTTAAGTCCGCTCCATCATTGGTTAAGGTTAATCTATTTAATAGAATTTTGCGGATCAATTCCATGTTAGATCCAAACGAGTCTGATGTTGTATGTGTAGCTACGAGTTCATCGAACACTCCGTTAACAATATCTAAGACTGTAGGAATACTAATCGCATCTGTAACAAGTTTAATAGCATCTATTTCATCATCCTTAGAAGTAAGAACAGCAGAACCCATTATATTATCAGTAGGTAATTTACTCTGTATTTCTTCTGTATCACGAAGAGTGATCTCAATATTAGCTTCAGTCGAACCATTAAATTTATATCTATCTACATCGTCTAGTGTAACTGTACCGTCAGCTCTTATAACATATTCTAATGTATCATCGTAAGTTGTAAAATCATATTTATAAAATCCATCTCCTACATTACTCATTGCTGCATCAGTTATAACTAAAACATCTGTATCAATTCTTCGTATTCTAATTGTTGGACTGAGACTTGTTGATGGAATACCTGTACTTGTAAAAAATACTGTTATTAAGACCATTATATCGTCTCCCAAACATCTCGACTAGTTTCAGGCAATGTCATATTATACCATCCTTCAAGTGTTCCTATATGAATTACTAAACTAGCCCATGAATAATCTGTATATGATGAAAGCTCACTAGGAATTCCACCATTAGGAAAACGTATAACACACATCATTTTATCTATACGAGAAAGTATTTTTGTATATGTTCCTACATCTTCAGTATCTATTATTATGTATCTCATAATTCCCAAATCCTTACTCTGACTTCATCTGTCATAGGATCAAGTCCACTACGTCTAATATTTACATTTGTAGCATCTACATATTCCATAGTAGTCCCATTCATACTGTCATTTCTATTAATTGCATGAATACCAAATAACATTTCACCTAAGAATCTTTGTCGCCCTGAACCAAAATTATATAAATACCAAATTTCAGTGGGTGTCAATACACGTTTAACAAAAGCAGAATAATCTATTTCTCCTCTATATGGTGCTACACCTGTAACAGCGTTTCGAAAACCAAACGTAAATTCAGCCGCATTGCTAATAGAACCTATACCTGCTTGTGGTGGATTATTAATAGCAATAAAGTCCACTTCACGTCCAGCCATATATATTCGCATTCCAGCATAATTTCTACTTCCATCATACGTACAAACTATAAAGTTCCATTCATCATCACCTTGTCCTATTGATTTATTAGAAATCCCACGAATATAATTTAATGCTCCAAAGTCACTATACAAACTAAAATCCAATTGACCTTGAGGGCTTATAAATAATTCCCAACCTGTAAATGGAGCGACTTCGTACATTTTTGAAACTATAAGTCCCGCAATGGGGTGTTCTAATGGTTTAATCCATACAACAATAGAAAAAGAATCTGTATTATCAACATCTAAATCAGTTCCATTACCTCTAGCAGCAAATTCATCTAATGCCCCGGTATCATTCATTTCAATGCTATTACCTATTAATCCAGCTTGAAATGAAGGTTTAACAACTCCAAACGTAGTAAGATCAAAACCATTACCTGAACTATCTGCGACAGTAGTTCCACTTATTTCATCAAATTTCCAAACCCCATCCATTGTTTTTAAGATTGTGTTATTTTGATCTATTTGAACATAAAAATTTTCAATTGAACCACTGAGACCATGAGGTATTGTTAATAATTGTCCTTGAGCTATTGACAAAAAACCTGAATCAAAATCTGGAGTACCTAAACCTTTGGCACCTCCACCAGTATTTAATTGTATCACTATCTTTTCTCCTTTAATGAAAAAATACCAGTTTCAACATTGTAGAAAACAATTCGTTGATAATTTTTTTCTTCATGAGTAAATTGCCAACCAACTTTATATAAAGTAATTTTTTCACCTAACATAGTCATAGAATCAGCAGAAAAATCTTTTCTCACAGAATGATACCATATAGGTCTAAATTTAACAGACAAAGTATCGATGCCGTGAGGAACAAAATTCCAATTAGTTCCATTTACATTTATCATACCTGTTTTCATATCTATAGCTATGAATGGATTACCAACTGGATTGTCTTTATTACCTATTCTTTGTTCAACTGGAATAGCTATAAGAACATTTAATTTGTTTTGTTCTGATAAATTTAACATATATTTAATATTTTTTTGTGTGCCATCTTCGTCAAATTGATGTGAAACTTTTGTTTCATCATCTTCGTCACTTATAGTGACCCATTGTAAAATAGATTTTAATTGAGACATTGTATTGTGCCTAATTAAATACCGGTATCTTTACTTAAAAACTTACTGTTCGTCGTATTGAAAATGGAAAGTTTTTTGAGGAAGATTACCGGGTGGTGTTGAACCTGTAGTTACTAATTGAATAGCAATAAAATCTGATTGAGTTGCATCACCAGTTAATCCAGTAGAAGCTTCGGAAACACCTATGTTTTCAGCTGCTGGATCTGATGTTGGAATGTCAGATTCTGTTTCAACATCTCCTTCACCTGCTGTGGTAAAAGCTACCGCAGTTGGGGGTGCTGGATATGTTGATGTGGTCAATGCTAATGTAGTATTTAAATTGGTTTTGTATGTGATACCAGTAGTTGTAGCTGCTGGAGTCATCCATACTTGAAAATTATCAATTTTATTACTATCATTTATTGCATGTAGTTCATATGCGACCCACTTAGAGAACGATCTATTACCTGCTGTGACTGGATTTGCAGAAGAAGATGCTTCAGCTTGGTTTAGAGATACCAGATTCAAATTAGCTACATCGTCTGTTTCTGAACCTGAAGTTACAGTAGGTGGGTTGCCCGGAGGCGAAGCTCCGTTATATTCTTTTATGTGTACTGTTGCGACTACCATAAATATCTATCTAATGATTCGTTTGAATCTTTAAAAAGGTTTCTAACTAAAATAACATTTTAAATGTTATTCTTCTATCATATGATAAACCATCTAATCTAGGATTGTCAAATGAAGTATCATTTGTATCAAAACCAGATCTCAATCCTTTAAAAATAAATAATTCTAAAAAATATGTATCAGTTCCAGAAGAAAATCTATCATCTATAGGTAGTACAATACTTGTATCACCAGCTAACCAAGTAATATCTTCTGAACTCATTGTAGTTTCTTTATACCAAACCCATGCACCAGTACCTTCTGTCGTATCACTACCATTACATTGAGAATGATTTATAGAAAATGTTACAGTTTTTGTTGATGTATCTCCGACAAGGCTTTGCCATACAGCTTCATCATCTATAAATTGATGTAAATCATCTACATTATTTATAACACCTGCAGCTGTAGTTATATCTACTTCTGGCATTACTTGCACTAAGACTGGTTTATAATCAAATAATGGTGTACTAGCATCAACAAAATCAGCTTCTGTTCCAACTGCCATTCCAACAAATGTATGTGTTGTAGTTTCTAAAAGATCTACATCTATATCTATTTGATGATCTAAAACATCATCTAATTCCCATGCTTTATCAAAAATATCAGTTAAAGTGTAATCATATTCAGTATTGGGATCGTCCCATATACCATGTGCTTTTTTTAAAACAAAATCTCCACGATTTGAATTTGGTGTGCAATCTAATTCTATAGTATATGTGTCTGTATTAAATGATATTGGTTCTCTAAATGTTGTAGAATCTTCAAAAGGATGAATTAATAATCTATCCCATGTAGTAGGATCTTCTGCATCAAATGTTCCACTACCAGCAGTGAAAGCACCCCAACCAGTATCGACTGGAGAGGTGAGATTACCACCGTTTCTTTTTATATTTAAATAATCTACTGTAGGTTGTCCCATAAAATCACAACGTTAAAACGTTTGTAGAAACTGCAGTTGGAGGTATTGCTGGAAATCCATTAGTTGACGATATTTGTATATCAATTACTTTAACTCCGGGAGTTCCATTTTCTGTTTTCAATACTGCAGTACCTATTGTACCAGAAGGATAAGCACATGGAGGTATACCACTTGGAGGAATACCCGGACAAGGTGCAACAGGTGCTACCGCATCACCTGTGATAGCAACAGATTTTCCATCGTCTGCTGACATAGAAGCGTTTACTTTAAATGTGCCACCATGAGGGCATGCCCATGTAAGAGCTGTATTATCACCAAGCATTAAAGGAAATGACATATTTATATTCCGTGTTTTGTGATACCTTTAATATCGGCTGCACCTTCTACATCTAATTTACCAGACACTGATAAATCTCCAGTAATATCTAATTTACCAGCAGTTAAAACTAAATCACCAGATCCAGTATTTAAAATTATATTACTATTACTAGCACTTGTATCAATAGTAATAGTACCGTCTTTTACAATAGTAATATCACTCGTGCCTGCTCCTATAAGTATTTCACCTGTTGTAGTGTCAATATCAATTAAAGATACTAAAGTAGTTAATGTTGTATTATCATATATTTCTAAATGAATACCATCTTTATTAGATCTTATTATATTTTGTCCCGGAAAATTAATTAAAATATCTTCACCATCATCTGGTAAAAATTGCTTTGTTAATGTTGAACCTCCGATTGCAGTACCTAATGCTGTATCAATAATATCTTCCATATCTTTTATATCTACTTTAGAAGTTGAAAATTTTTGTTCAGATTTAAATTTCATATTACTATTACCGGCATCATAAATCCATCTTCTAAAACCAGTACCTTGTTCAGATCTATGAGCAAATCTAGATGTAGTCGTCTTAGCAGAATGAGCCGCTTTTATATAATCAATATAACCTACATCTGAAGTTATTAATTTAGATCTAAATGGTTCAGTATAACTTACAGGCGGGAGAGGAGGAAATAAAGGAAATATAGTTAAATCCACTCCAGCATCATCTTTTAATAAATCTAATTCATCTTCAGATATTGTTCCACCTAGATGAGTTATGTGACGTCGTACACCCATACGATAATTTCCAATACGTTGTTCAGCGTCTGTAAATGCTGTTGAATAATCTGCGGAATCTAATAAAATATAATTTATTGGATCATTATAAACTTGAGTATATTTTCCATCTTCATAAAAATCTTTATGATGTGTTGTTAAAAATCCTATTTGTTTTCTTCGCATAGGAATAAAATTTCCAACAGATAAAGAGGAAGTTGATGAAAAAACATTTCTAATTGTAGGTGTTGGTGTTTCACACCAATGAACATAATTTTCTTGGGGTACCCAATATTTATTTAAAATATTACCGGATTTAGTTAATTGTAAAGCCCATCTAAATGGTCTGTTACTATCTTGATTAAAAACTGGTTGTATGAACATTTAAGTTGTGCCACCTGTTCTGAAGTTTCCTAAACCATTCAGTAAATAATGCTCTGATACTTGAGTTAATAAGTTTTTCTCATTATAAAATAATGTCCAATCTAATGAACCTTCAGTCATTTCTACTCTCATCATCGCACCTGTATCTGCCCCGATATAAGTAACTTTTTTAGAAACGTACCAAGTCATGGTTCTTGTTTTTGTAATATCTTTTAATTGACTTATTCCATCAACATTAATAAATTCTGAACCACGAGATATAGTTTGATATAAAGGTTGAAGAGAATCTTTTCCCAAACCTGTAATTGGAAAAGCAACTAAAGGTTTTTTAATAGATTTAAATAAGGTATTATTTTCATCATATTTTATTTGAACACTTGAACCGGGTTCTACAATATTACTATTAAATTTAAAAATATCACTAGGTGTTCTTTTAGCATATCTACTATAATCTATAGGTAAATAAACATGACAGAAAAATCTAGCTTTAGCCAAACTCCATATTATATATCTTATTCCTTTAACTAACAAATCTAAATATGTTAATAAGAAAAGATGTTTTCTATAAACTTCAGACGGTTTAAATCCATCGTCTAAATTTTTACCTATTAAATTTCCATCAGATTTATCAATATCATAACCACTATGAGGAAATAACCATATCATATCTATATCATTTATTTTATCTAATTCTTTTTTTATTTCTGAAACAGTTTCTTTAATACTTATTGAATCAAATAATTTTGGTTTGACAGCTCCTTGTCCGGGTGCTATAAAATTAATTTTATCTTTATATTTTTCACCTTTTAAATTTACTTCAAATTTTAATGGAGCTCGGATTTTTATATTTTCCATTAATTCTAAATCAACATTAGAAATATCACGATATGAAATATCTTTTGAATTTAAAATTAAATCTAAAGCTGTATATTCTGCTTTTAAATCTGAAATATCACAATAGCTAGTTATCCCATGAAAAGGAGCAATGGTAACTTCATCATTTGTTACTTGTGAATTAGGTCTATCTTCAAAAACAATATGTGATTCATCACCTATTTTTTTCAAAATAACTTCTAAAGAACTAAAATTATCATAATTATTTATTATATAATGTTTATCTTCAACTGGTTTACTATTTTTATTTTGTCTATTTACATAAGTAATTAAAGGATTAAATATAGGTTTACTACTATCAGATGAATCAACATTTGTATTTCCTACAAATCGTTGAGACCAAGATGTATAATCACTTTTTTGAGTTAAATCAGTTAATTTTAATTGTTGATGTTCTGGAGGTGAAAAACCAACTGATTGTAAATTAGATTCTACATATTCTATTAATATACCATTTTCTGTAACGTTTTTAAAAATATCAAAATTATCTTCATCTTCTGATTTAACTATCAATTTAAAATCCTTCCAATTATCATCAATTGAAAAATTAAAATAATGATTTACAGTAGAAGCTTTTATCATACCAAAATCTTGTATTTCTTCCATAGGAAATTCAAATTCTGGTGGATCGTCTTTTTCTTTTAATTTCTTTTTAGCTACATCTATCATAAGAAAACATGTAGCATTTCCTTGTTGACCAAATTTTTCTTTTTTAAATAATTCTGATAAAGAAGGATAAAGTTTATAAGTTAATGGATTAGATCTACGAGATTTAATACCAAAATAAACTCTTGGTTTAATAACTATTCTGTTAGCAGCAAAAATAGGATAACTATCAATTTTTCCTTTTTCTGTATTTGATTGAGGAGCATTTGTTGATGGAAATCCAGACATACTTGAAACTATAAGTTGTATAATTCTAGTTATTGCTAATGAATCATATTGAATAGTATTAAATTTACTACCTGTATAAATATCTGCTCTCATATAACTTGCTGGTACACTTCTAATATATGATATAATTTTATCATCTAAAGACAAAGATTTTTGTATTAGAACTGAAAAATTAGTAATTCTTTTCATTAAGGATAAATAAAGCTCTGGAGAAGATGATTTTGCAAGATCTGTACTGGATGAAAAATTTTCTGTGAATCTTTCACTTAAATTATTAAATGCATCTTGTTGACTTTTAACAGATGAATTAATATCAGAAACATTTTCTGATAAAGGAAAAATAGAATAAAATTTTTCATCAACTTTTAATTTTGGTTGTGGAAAATTTATACTAGTAAAAATTTCAATAAATATATCTACTAAAGAATTAGAAGAAACATCATTATTATTCTTAACTAAATTCCCAACTGCTAATTTAAAAGCTTCTGTTGTATATCTCGCAACGAAAGGATAAGTATCAATATTAAAAGAAAAAATTGTAGACTCCGTACTATTTTCTTTATTTACTTCTCTTAATCTAACATAAATTAATTTACTTATTTTATTACCTACTTTTTGACCTAAACTTTCTATTTCATCAAGAAAGGTTGAATCTATTCTTAAAACTGGTGTGAACCATTGATTTAATCCATGATCTATAGTTAATTTTTTTAATAATAATTCTATTAAAGCAAATTGACTAATTATTATTATATCAGCAACATAATGTTTTCCATCACTTAAATTTTGTACTAATTCATCATCTTCATTTAAACCAAAACCATTAAATCTACGAAAATCTCCATCCAAAAATCTAAATTGAAGTATGTCATATGTATTTAAATTTTTTGCGGCTAATTCGATAGCTTGTGTCGCTTGTTCTGCAGATGTTATTTTATGAAAATTTCTTTGAGACCACGATTTTGAAGTATTAGAAAATACTTCATTAAATTCAGAAAAAAAACTATTAGTTTCTCTAAGTCTTTCTTGACAATGTTCTCCTATTCCAGCATTATAAAATGAAAGAAGTGGTTGACGACCAGTTTTACCAGTTGTACTGTATTGTAATCCACTAGAAATTACTCCTTTATCTTGTATTTCTATATCTACAAATTCTTGACCAAATATGGTAATAGCATCATGATTATCTAAAAAAGCATTTAAAGCTCCATCTATATAATCTAACATATCATCTCCATATTGTTGTCTTTGTTGAGTAGCTTTCAAACGAGTTTGTTGATGTCCTTCCACTTCTTCATAATATGGTTTTATTAAAGTAGAACTATATCTTTCTTTTCTAATTCCTCTTGGAATATTTATATATTGTAAAATTCTTAAATAATCCCATGCATGTAATTGTGTGGTGACCATTGATGGTCTATATTTCAAATCTGTTTTCCATGAAGCACCTTGAAATTTAGGTGAACTTTTTACAAAATCATAATCACTTTCAATATTTAAACCAAAATTAAAACGATCTTCATCATAACCTTTTTCATCATCATAAAAAACTTCTACATGATCATTAGGTAAAAAATTATCAAATAATTCACTTTGTGGATCTTCTGCTATATTTATTTCTATGAAACCACCAAATAAAGCTGTTTCTTCAAATTGTATACCTTTTATACGTCTATCTTCTATTTTTACAGTTCTAATATATCTTAATTCATTTGGTTTAAATTTGGGATCTACTCTTTTAGTAGATTGCTTACCTGATTTTAAAATTTCTTTTAATTTAGTAGGTCTAAAAACTTCTACATGAACTCTTGGTGCTAAAATTCTCATATTAACCACTCCCTAAAATACCACTGACTAATGCACCTGTTACAGCTAAAGCACCTACACCAACAACTACAGCTTTTGTTGTAGAAGAAGCAACGATACTTACTATTTTGGCATTACCTTTTAATTTTTTAACAAAACCTGAAATTTTATTCGAACCACCTAAAACATTATCAAGAAAACCACCACCAGTAGTTAAAGAAACTAATTCTAATTCACCCATAACAGCACCTCTATAAATTCCTTCTTTTGATAATTTCATTTTTCTAATTAAACAAGGAGTTGCTAAAAATAAATCATCTATTAAATAAACTACTTCTGTATCCTCTAATATTTTTTGAAGAATTCCACGAAGTGAATATGCTAAACGACCCGGATATTTATCTGTTTTAAATTCTAAATTTATAATTTCGTTTTTTGCACCTAATAAATGTATAACTTCACCTGTTGAACCTATCCCTTTACTAAATGGCATGGTATATTCTTGTGATGTTTCTATTTTAGTGACACCTAAACCGATAGTTAATTTATCAACAAGATTTGTAACTGCACTTTTTATTCCACTTTTTACATCTTCAAAAGGATTTCCAAATTTATCTGCTGAAGAAAAAAATCCTTGACTTAATCTTGTAGGATTTGTAACATAAGTAGATGCTATATTTGTTATTGCATTTATAGCAGATATTTTTAAATTAGGAACAACCAATTTAGTTTCAGTGTCTCGAAATGCACGAGCTATATTATACTTATCGGTCATAACTATTAACCTCCTATAGAGCTTTTTAAGTTTGTCGGTGAAGCTGATATATTATCTGAAGGAGAACTAGCAATTATTGATAATGTGTTTAAAGCTTGTCCTATTCTAGAATTTAAATGTTCTCTAGATTTATGAATATCTTCTTTTAATATTTGATTTCCTTCAGCGATATTTTGAGCTAAAGACATAAATAATTCATTTCTATTGTCTGTAGCAGCTTCAAGATATGCTTCAAAATGTCCAAGTAAATTTAAAATGTCTTGTTCTTCTTCATCATCATTTTCAGTTTCTTCTTTTTTATTAAAATCATTCATATTCATTTTTTTATTAATTTCCATTATTGAATCTTCTATCGATTTAAGAAATTCTCCTATATCTTTTTCTTCTACTGATTCAGTTGAACTTTCATCTTTTTGTAATTTGTACATCATGACATCAGAAAAAAATTCAGAAAGATCTGGAAAACCTTCCTCATCTATTTTATTTTTTAATACGTCTCTTAAATTTTCAGAAGGTTCATTTTTTTCAATGAGTTCTATTTGAGAAATTTTCATTAATTCATCTAAAGAAGTTATTAAAGATATTAATTCTGAAGGATCTCTTTCATTTTCAGAAAATTCTTGTAAACCTTCACTTGAAACAATTTGAGATTGTTTATCTTCACTTAAAACACTTGAAAAATCTCTAGCAAAATTAGCAGCATTAGTATTTGTTTTTGATTTACCTAATACGGATTCTTTTGTAGAATTAAGTAAATCTTCAATTACGGGAGATAACATTTCAATAATTTTATCATTTTTTAATAATTCATTATCACTTTCTTTTATTTTACTTTTCAAACCTTCTGCAAATGCATTTTTAAAATCTTTCCATTTTTGTTCATCATTTAAATAATTTTCTGCAGCTTCTTTTTGATTTCTTAAATCATTTAATTTTGCTTCTTTTTCTTCTGCAGATAATTCAGTATTTTGTTCTAAAGATTCAATTTCTCTTTTAGCTTTAGAAATCTTTTTTAACTCATCTGATAATTCTTTTAATAAACCTTTTTCATCACCCAAGATAGAATTAAATAATTCAGTACCAGAAATATCAAAACTATCTAAAAAGTTTTTAATTTCTTTTGATAAAGATTGAGTTACTTTAGGACGTAAATCTTCTATAAAATCATCTAAAGAACTAACAGAACTTTGAGAAAACTTTTCAGAAAAAGAAGTAACATCTTCTTCTTCAGTTAATTTAGAAACTTCAGTTTCATTAGCAAAAGGAAATTGTTTATTGAATTCATTAATTAAATCAGAAAAAGTTCCTTTTATATTTTCACTAAATTCATTTAAACGATCTCCAAACATTTCTTGTAAATTATCTGCAATATTAGAACTTTTAAAATCATCTTGATCTTTTTTAATCGAATCTAATATATCTTTTATAAAACTTTTTTTATCATCTTTTAATAAAGAAATAGCAGATTTTAATTCTTGTAAAATTGTTGGTATTTCAGTGAAATCTTTTTCTTCTTCTAAATTTTCATCAGAATGTTCTGTTGTACTTAATTTGTCTTGTAGTGCATCTAAAATATCTTGTGTAAATTTATCTCCAGAAAGAAGTTCATTAACTCTTTCAAATTCATTTTTAGCAAGTTCTTGAGAAGTTGATAATTGTTCAACTGCTTCTGATATACTAGAACCGGCTTCAGTTGATATTTGTACATGATATGTCCATTCCATTATTAGAAGCTCCTCATATCTTTTAGTCTCTCAATAATATCTTTCTGATTATCACTTAAAAACTTAACTATCTCTTTGTCTTTTTCAGATATAGAAGTTGTAGCTGGTCTTTTTCCATCCATAACATCTAAAGCCGAATTATAAGCCATAGCTTTTGCTAAAGGCATATTAAGAACATCGTCTACATTCATATTAAGACGAGTGGCTAATTTTACTGCAAAGACTAAAGAAAACGATGCACCGAGTTCAGTCACTCGTTCGATGCTGGAAGCATTAAAAAACTTGCACGGAGTAAATTAGAAACTAAAATAGCTGCTAAGCCTGCTGGCAATTCTTCTGCTTTTTCCAAAGAAAATTCAGGTTTAACTGAACATGAACTTAAAAGAAATGCTTTTCCATCAGTTCCATCTTTTTCTTCTTTTGATAGTCTTTCATATTTTACAAAGACTTTCAACGATATAGGTTTAAATTTATATGTGGAATCTCCTATTGTAATTAATATTGGACTTTCACTTGTAAGATTTGTTAAACCATCTATATCGACAATTATTTCAGTCATATATTATAATTAGTTTTTTAGTTTATAAATTTTTTGTTTATATTAAATTAACTTCAAATTTTGGTATATCATCAGTTGATATTTGATTTAAATCATCAACATACATTGTAAAATCAACAACAACATATTCTCCAGCAGTTGCACTTATCTTTGCATTTCTTAAAAATCCTATTGCTTCATAAACTAAAGCAGAATTGTCTGGTCTAAAAATTGGTATATTTGCTATATTTTTTGGTAAAATTATTATACTTTGAGTATTTAATTTTCCAAAAGATAATAATATTTGTTGTTGTTCTGTTATAATAGCAGATATTAAAACAGCAAATTCTACTTCTCTCATATAACATTTAACATTAATAGAAATAGTAGGTTGTGTAGCAAATGCGCTAGCTATAGTTCTACCTTTTTGATGAACAAAATCTGAACCACCAGATTGATCTATCTCAACACTGGTAGCCAAATAACTTAATGTTCCGATTTCTGTTTCAGTGAATCTATCTCTAGAAAATCTATCTCCAAAAACTTGAAGATTGATCCAATAGTTTTTACTATGTTCGACTTCATCACTAAAACTCATCTATTCACCTATGCTTTAACAGCTTCCACTGCATTAATTTTGAATCTACCAGATTCAACTTCTAATCGAGCTTCAGTGTATTCACCAATTCTACCAGTAATTTCTAATGCTGTGATAGCAGCAGAATTTAATTCTATGATATAACCTTCTTTAGCTCTTAAATCTGGAAGACTTGCATCAGCGTTAGCTGTAAAATCTGGAGCATTTTCTAATGGTGCAACTATAATATTTAAACGAGATGCATTTATAAAAGATTTTTTACTCAAAAGATTTGTAACTCCTTTATCGTAATCAACTTCTTGTGTTCCAATTTGATCATCACTCACAACTCCACCGAGAGCTAAAAGAAAATCAGATTCTGTTGAAGTAAGTAAAAGATTCAAACGAACTCTTGCTACTAATCCATGTATTTCTACATCTGGTACTGCATCAGAACCCATAACAATGGCTCTTGATGTATTTTGAGCAGTTAAATTAAGACTAAACTCTGTTGCAAAGGAAACAAATTTTAATCCTCCACTAGTAGTTTGCCCAATATAAGCATATACTCTTTTTCCGTGTAAGGGACTTCCTCTAGGTCTTTCTTGTGACATATTTTTTTATCTCCTAACTTACCGTTATATTTAAGAAGATCTTATTAATTGGTTTGATTGTAATAAACTCAACTTCAATTATAATAGCATCTACTTGTGTTGGATGTGGTTTTACACTAACAGTATTAACATCGCTAATAAAACTTCGCGCTACTGCATCACCCAATATTCCTTCAGCGAGTTTCTGAGCTGCATTCAAATTCGCTTGTGTTTGTTGTCTACCAAGAAACTGTATTAAATTATCAGCTAACGATTTATGTAAAAAGTTAGTAATAGATCTGTGAGGGTATAACAACCAACTTGTTCCAGCAGGTGAAATATAATTCACTCCTTTAGCAAAAACAAAACTATTTTGTGCAAATCGTGTAATTAACCAACCATCTCCAATAGCTTCATTTAATTCTGTAAGACTGAATATATATGGAATTGATGCAGGTTCATCTTTTGCATTTGTAAATTTTGTAGATCCTAAAGCAGTTGCAGAAAAAGTTACTCCAGCTGATTCTTTTTGAGAAGCTAGAAAACCTGCTACATATGCAGATGTTATTTGACCACCTATTTGATATGTGTTATCATCACCAATAACAGCAAAGTTAAAATCGTGATTGCCAATATAGTTAATTGATAAACCAAAATCTGATTTTGCAGTTATCCAAGCAGCCCCAACATTTGCAAGATCATTTGTTGCATCTAATGGTCTACCAGCGTTTGTGTAGCTGACACCATCAAATACTTTAAATAAATCTAAACCTGTGACATAAAATCTAGGCATGTTGTATGCTGGACTAGTAGAATTCGTAGCTGTTTCAACGTGTGATTTTCCAGCCGCAACTGGATCAATGCCTGCTAAGTTGATATAACCTATATCATCAAAGAGAAATAAATCTTCTAATGCGTCTGAAGCACCTGTAGGAAGAACTGTAGTATCATTGCCGCTAATTGGATTAGCATCTCCATCTAAAATCCCAACGTAAACATTGAGAGAAGGATTGGCGAGATAAGCTAACGCTAAAGAATAAAGAAGATTATTTTTTGGTGAATGAGGTGTAATTGCTGCTGTAACAGAACCATCATCTTGATTTCCAATAACGAAATCAGTAGCACTTATCTGTCCTAACAATGTTAACCAATCACCAAGATTTGCAAAATTGTAAATTATTCCTTTTGTACTTCCATCGTAAAATAATGTATCAGATGGAAATAAAACGTCTGCTGTATCTCTGTGACCAATGATAGCAACTGCTCTAGCTGGCGATGCGCCTGCTGATACCAGATTGTTTAATATATTTGGTACTATTCCGGGAACGTTACTCATGTAGTATCAAGTAATACTGATAAACGTTAATGTTTTTAAACATTGCGACTATTTTATATATAATATCAATATTTTAATTAATTTTAATTATATTCCATTAGGTTTGAATGTTGTTTTAAAAGTTATATTAACATTAGATATATCTATCAATAATGGTTTATTATCAGATAAAATATCAGAATCTATATTTCCAATAACAGCCCAATCAACTTCATCTTCTTCTTCTATATAATTTTCAGCATAACCAACTTCATAAGTATCAATTTTTAAATATTTATCTTCAGTAATATTTTGCCAAAGAGAAGTCATTACAAATCTATCAATACTTGAAAAACCTCTATCATCTCCGAAACCTTGTCTTTCTAAATAAAATAAAGGTGAATTAGATCTTCCAATAAATTTATTTAAAATTTTAAACATTCTAGAAGAAATATCTTCTCTCATTCTTGGACTATCTGCCATAATGACCATGACTATTTCTGCTTTCATGAGTGAGCCGGAAACAATAGAACCATAAGAAGTTGAAAAACTACTACTTCCTAATGTTTGTTGCTCCATAGGAGCGACAGAAATACCAACAGCTGGTGATAATAATGTTTCTTGTGGTTCTCCAGAATGAAACCATGAATAATTTATAGATGTTTCTCCAATACTATCTTTAATGGTAGGAAATCTTTCTTCTAAAGTATCTATAATAAAAGCAGCTATTGCTGATGTAGGTTCTTTCGATGTTCCTATTTTAACTCCATAATATCTACCCACTGATATACCATCTGGTGTTTGTTCAAAACTCATTATTTAGACCTTCTTTTTGGATTTCCTTTAATCCAAATTCCATTATTATTAAATGAGGAATTAATTTCATGACGTATTAATTCATCTAAATATTCAGAACCATCTTCAAGAGCTGAAGAAATATATTTTCTTCCACTAGGCATCGTAGGATCTTGTGTCTGATTAAATAATTTTTCTAAACGTTTGTAAAAATCTGATGCACTATTAGGAAATATTCTATATACAGCTGCTTTCCATTTTTTACTATAAAAAAATCTTTTCATATTATCCCAATCAGTTTTTCCTTCTTCCATTTCTTCCAATCGTCCTTCAACATTATATTTTAAACGTAATGTTCCTTCTTGTGCTGTCACATAATATTCAAAAGCATCTCTAGCTCCAGAATGAGTAAAAGAACCATTTGGGTTATATTCAAATCCAATTAATGTTTTCATTAAACTAAAAGCTTCAGTAATCATAGAATCTCTTGGTTTAGCGCCTGTATTTGTATAATTTGTTAAATTCAACATAGATTCTATTCTTATCATTCTTTGAAGCATAGACAATGATTTCATTTCAATTTCAGATTTTATTTGTCTAAATTTTATTTCCATTATTTCATTTAAAGGATCGACCATTATGTTACCACCGGTGTTACATCTTTATCCATTGGTGAAGCACATTCAAAAACAATCATTGAAATTTCTCCTCCAGAAGCCATTTGTGGTTGTTTGTTCATAACAGTTACTTCTTGTTTAAATCCTTTTTGATCATAAACAAGTCTGTCTCCGAATTCTACCGTTCGTCCATTTAAAAAATCCATATATATATAAGCAGATACTCTAACATGAAAACCGCCTGTTTTAAAAGTTTGTAAACCAGCTCCAAAATTTCCATAAGGTTGAATAGTTGCTACATAACCACGTTTTCTGCTTATTTGTTCTAAAAATCCATTAATACAATTTGGGCAATTGGGAGAGGGTCTACCAGAATATTCATCCCAACAATCTGGGCATTTTAAAGTTGCATCTCTTTTATGATGAAAGATTGTAATGCCATTTATATTAATAAATCTAGCTCCTTCATCAGAATGAAATCTTGGATGTCTTTGTCCAGAAACTGCTCGTCTCATTCAACCACCCATATACCACCTGATGGTATAGATCGAGATCTAGATCTTCGTAAATCATGAATCCAATCTGTGATTACATCATCATTTGCCCAAAGACCTAATTTATCTTCATAAACATAACCATCTGTAGAGTGACTAAGATTGAATAATGATTTTCTAATTTGTTCTAATCTTTGGTATAATCTCATGAATAAAGCATCAGTAGACATACCTTCACCCCAAAGTTTTGACATTGTTTGATAATTAAATAATGCCATGTTAGCATCTGATTGAATAAAATTAACATTATTCAATAAAAGATAAGCATTAGCCATTGATAATAATTCCCAATAAACTCTACATATTCTTTCAATATTTGTAGAAGGGTTATCTATATTTAAATCGAAATCTTGAATTTCAGCTAATACTTCCCATCTCGCCCAATCAATAACTCGTTGAGCAGATAAATCATTTAAACCATCTGCTACTATATAAGAGCAGACGATTTCAGTACCGGCAATTAAAGGACTTCCTAAAAAAATAGTTTCTTGATCATTTCCACCTAAAGCAAAAAAGTTAGTACCTGTTTTATCAAAATCAGAAGTTAACCATACACCTATCACTTCTTCAATTCTTTGAAATAAAGGTCTAACTGTATTATTCTGACCGACTAATCTTCTTTCATCTATAATTTGATTAAATTGTCTATTACCAATTTCCATCAATAATGATCGAAGTGTTGCCACGTCCATATTAACATCATTCTATTTACTCCTATTTAAACTATTAGTGTATCGGATACAATATCTAATTTATCCACGATTATTATAAAGGTATTAGATTCTATATCTAATCTATCTGGTATGACACCTAATACTTTAATTCGTGAATCAGATATTGAATCTGTCTGATCTACATTTTTAATACGTGACAAAGCTATTGTAGTAAATTCATTATCAATAATTTTTATTCGTCCATCAGAACTTATACTTTTATCAGATCCTAATACTGAAACAATTCGTATATCTGAAGATGTATCATTTTGTATTATTATTAACATTCTACTATCAGACACTGGTTCTTTAATAAACTGTGTTCGTATCTTACTATGAGATATAATATCTGTAGTATTTAATCCTAATCGTTTAACTCTTGAATCAGATATTAATGTTAATTCTATTAAATTCTCTATTAATGTATCTGATAATAATAATATAAATGGAAAACGTACAACAAAAGTACTTGTAGTTATATTTCTTAATTGTGGTAATGAAAAAGGAACAAATACATTATCAAAAGAAGCTGTTATATTAAATTCCATATTTACTAAATCAACAGTTGCTTTTTGATCAAACGATAGATTAGAAAAATCAATTTCAACTTCATATTCATTAAAACAATTTAGTTCTAACCTATCAAAAGTTTCACCACTTATAGGAAAAGATTGAAAATTCGTAGAAATAGATTCTGATAATTCACCTGAAAATGTACAACGAATTTTTATAATTTCATTATTTACTAAAGTTTTAATTCCTTGTTTCGGTGGAAACATTAAATCTAATTTTAAACCATTTAAAGATGCGATTCCAACCGCTTGTGGAAGATTATTCCATACACGAAAAGAGTAAGTTATAGTAGAACTGAGATCACCTAATGGCAGTGAATTTAAAATGTCATTGTCAGTATCCGTAATTTGGATAAACGATCTCATTATATAAAGTATATTTTGTATAGAATATAAATGTTGCCATCTATATTCTAAATATTGTTACTTTTTTATCTAAGGTGCAAACTTGTTAGTCAAAGAAATCTCGTTGAGATTAATCATCTTAACAGCTGCTTCTGGATTTCTAGCAGCAACACCAAATCTATTTCTGTAAGTAATCACGCTTACATCATGCAATCCATCATGAGGTGCAACCTCAGAACTAAGTTCTTGTCGAACTGCAAAATCCATATACTGATCCTTGTCATACATTACGACTTGACCGGGTAAATGAAGAGGTGAAATAGAAATTCTAGTAGCAGAAAGTCCGGGTAAAATAGGTTTATCAGCTTTATCTCCTTCAATAATTCGAAGTGCTTTAGAGGGTGAAGAAACCACCCAATTACCTGCAGCATCTTTAAATTCTTCAAGAGACATCAAATCATACCAAAGTCCAAGAGACATTGTCAAATCTGTTGCATTATAACCTTCATTATCCATTATAAATTGCATATCTAAAAGTTTATCATGATCTAATCTTTGATTTATATAACCAGATTGTGAAGTATCGAAAATATGAGAACTGTGTTTGATACCAGTAAAAGTGGAACCATTGGCAACACCAGCCGATAAAGCTTTGATAATAATATCAGTTTCAAGCTCATCGAAAGCGTCAACAACTAAATTCATAACTTCTCCCATAAGATCAATACTCATTGAATCACGAAGTTCATCAGTAAATTCAACGGCAAGACCACCTTTATATATTTTGGCAAATCTACTAGAAATATCAAATTTGGCAGTTCTTTTAGCAGCACCTCTAGCATTAAGTGCAGCAGTAATTCCGCCACCTACTAACCATTGATAGACATCTGAATCAGTTGTTTGAACTCGAATCAAATCTCTTGCAGCTAGTCTGTCTCTTTGAAATGTTCTAATAGTACGATCGAAAGCATTTTTAACAAAAACTCCCCATTCTTTTTCTCCAATATAAAGAGAAACAAGATCAGAAACTTGGTCTAAAAGACCATATTGTTGTTTTGTATAAAAACGATTATCAAGTGTACCTTCTTTTTTAGGTAATTTAGCTGCTAGCTCATCTACCTTCATTTTATTTTCTATATGTTTAATACTAACCATTTTAATCAACAGCCTGCCTGCTTCTTCGTGCAAGTGATGGATCGAATAATACGTATCCGTATCTACCACCACTAACTGGAATAGCTAAAAGTCTTCCAACTTGAACCATATTTTGACCAGAACCATCACCAGCTGCAATTGCATCTGTTTGATCTCGTCCTAATGCGGCTTTTCCAGCTTTACCAGTATCTGTGGAAACTGTTTGTGAAACATAAACTGCTGCACCAATATCAGTTGATATGAGTGCTGCAATTACATTGGTATTTGCATTCCAAAAGTCCATTAAAATAATATTTGATTCTATACAAACTGTCATCCTTTCTAAAGAACCTGCGAAAGATACTGGAGTAACTGTAAAGTTAGCTAAATCCAATTCTTGATCTTGATCTTGAAATAGGAAAAAGTTTGGTGGATATTGTTCCGCCATAACACCTAAAAATGCAATGTCAGTTACATTAGTGTATGCGGGATCTGTTTTTTCGCCGACTACGACGTTAATTTCAGTTCCCTGATAATAACCTCCAGTACCAATTTCGAAAGCCGTTGAAGCAAAAGAAATAAGATCTCCGACTTCATATGTTATTGATTTAGTTCCGGGAACTACGTCAATATTTACGACATCTTTGGTATAGAGGAAAACAGGGAGTGCTTTTTTTGTTGGTAAAGGCATTTAATTATCTCCTAAGTGTATATCCTTCAGCTTCTCTTTCAAGCCGAATTTGTCTCTTGATTTCGTCATCAGCTGGTTCTAATCCAAAAGCTAGTTGAATAAGATCCAGAATAACATCTTCAAGTTGTTCTGCAGATAGTTCGTCAATAACACCGCGTGTAACTAAACCTGCAAGATCACCAGTTTCTGATTTATCTTTAAGAGATTTAATAACATCTTGAAGAACTCCAGCTTTAAAACGAAGAGATTCTAAAGAAATTTCTTTATAATCTTCAATGTTAAAATCTTGATTAAGTTCTACTGAAAGTGAAGCAAGCTCTGTTAAGAGGTCTTTTCTCTCAGCGGAAACTTTAGCTTCAGCGTTTGTTTTGACGATTTCAAATAATGATTTAATATCTGCTTTTAGTGACTCAATGTCATTATTATCAGTCATTCTATAGAGATTAATAAAGATAGTATTTTATAAAGGTTTCGGGAAATTCATTAACTAAAATTTTCTTTTTCAATTAATTCCTTTATAAATTTAATATCTTTACTAATTTCTTCTAATTCTACTTTTTCTTCTTGTTTCTTTTTTTCGGTTTCTTTCTGACGGGCTTGTTCAGCGGATCTGGACTTTTCTTCGTGTGTTTTGGCATTTTTAATTTCCTCCTCTTTTTTTATTTGTTCTGCTTTTTCTTGGACTTGTAAAGATAATTCATCAGTGAAATATTCTTCAGCGATGTCAATTCCAGATAATGAAGATTTGAACATACCTAAAGAATCTCTTTTAGCATTAGGATAAGCAGATTGTGTAACTAATGAATCTTCAATACCATAAGCCACAGTACTTCTTGGGAAAGATTCTGTATGATCACAAGATAACCATTGAGAATTACATTCTGAACAAACAGGTTTACCATGTAATAATGTGGTACTTAAATTTTGAAACATGTCTAATCTTTGAGCTGTAGGATGACGTAAATCAATTAAAGCAGTTCTTCTAACTCTTTTATTTTTTTCATCATAACGTGTATTTACTATTCTACCAAGCATACTATCAATCTTTCCATAATCATGATCTTTGAAAAAATTATGAAGATCTTTATCTTCTTTTGTAGCATTGAAATGATCAACAAATGTTTTCATTCCACCTTCGGTTACACCGAATCCTTTTCTATTTTTTTCCATATCTAAAATTGTATAATGAATTTTCTTAAATCTTTTTTTAAGTCCATCCAATTCATCAGTAGATAAATTTTCTTTAAAAGCGTCACTAGTAATTAGTTTTAACTCATCTTGAGTAATATCATCAGAAGAAGGTACCAAATCTCTGAAATTTAAACTAAGACTAACAATATCTTTGTCTTTGTACTCGTACATATGATATTATTAGTTTTAGTTATTTAAATAGTTTTTGTTTCAATATTGTCTGATAAGACATCTGCTTCAATTTCTATATTACCCGTAAGTGTTAATGTGACTTTATTATATTCACCAACAGACACTTCAAATTTTACACTAGAAAGAAACTTTAATTCTTCACCATTTAAATATACGAAAGTCCTCTTTCCATGTTGATCTGATACAATACGTATCTTATCAAATTTTGTTTCACTCATTTCTTTTCATCCTTCTTCTTTTCAGAAGCTCGTTTAAAATTAGCTTTATCTTTAACAGAAGTAGAACGTTCTTTCTCTTTATTAGATTCAGCTGTCATTTTTATCTTCTCCTTTTCCAATGTTTGTTTTTCTTTTTGAAAACCCATATCTTGATCTGCCTTTTTCATCTCTAAATCCATTTTCTTCATTTCCATATCAGCCATTTCTTTTTCATGTTCTAAATTAGCTTCTTCTTGTTCTTGTTGAATTTTTTGAGCTTCTATTTGTAACTTAATTAAAGGCATTTCATCTCCTTTAGCTACTTTACCCATTCTATCAATTTCTTGTCGATATTCAGTCAAACTAATACCTCCAACATTGGCAATTGATTCGAGACGTAAACGTCTATCTGCTACAGATTCAATAGTATTCCATTTTAATTCTGGAATCCTATGATAAACACTAGGTCTAATATAAGGATATAGACGAACATCATCAGTAGCTAATTTAGCTGATTTTGAAGGATCACCTAAAAGAGCTTCTGGAAAACATTGAGTTCTAAGTAAATTACTCATAATATTTTGCATATATTTTAATTGACGTGTAAATATTTCTAATTGTACACCAGCACCTTCTCCAGATCCTCCGGGTCTTAAAAGAATCATAGGAATACCTAAACCAGTCATTTGTTCATCTTTAAAATAATCCATCACTGGTGCAACTGTATTAATAGCCCCACCCATATCAACAGCTTGAACATCATAATAAAAAGGTACAACAATATATTTAGGATTTTTAGCTTTAGTGATATCAGCCATAACTTTTGTTGCTGCCTTACCTGATACCATATAATTTTCAGATCCATATTTGAAAACAACAAATGAAGAAGCAGAATTTTCAATCATTCTTAAAACACGTTGTTGAATTCCAATTTTTGATTTGGAATAAGGGATGAGCGGTATGAGATTGCCATATCCATAAACGGTGTCATCATAATACGCATTGTAAGTAGCAAAAACAATCTTGTGTCTAGGTATGGAAATTGAACCCGGATGTTCTTTAAGAAATCTATCCTTATCACTAGCTCGTATTCTTCTTTGTTGTAATAGTTTTTTCGCTTGTTCATCATCTACGTGAAACCTTCTATGTGTTTCGCCTGCCCATTGAATAAATCCTAAAACATTACCTTTAGAATCTACCACAACGTACATGGCATCTGGGGATAAGATACGCATTTTACGTATTCCCCAACCTTTTCTATTCATACCTGCAGCGTCATAAGTTTTTTCAATATAGACGACACCCATAGCTTTTAATGAATGGATAGCCATTTTTAAAATATGATCTAGATTTACATATTTAGCCCATTCTACCCAATATTCATCAGAAAGTTCTTTAACTGTTTGTAAATCCTTTAATTCTTCTACAGAAGCAGGTTGTTGAAATCTATAGCCATATGCTACTGGTAATTCACTATGTAATGACAAACCAAAATTAATTGATGGTTCAGCATTAATCATATCATAAATAGTTGAATATTTAATAATATGTGATGTCCCTCCCGAACCAGCATCATGTTGATTCTCTTCATACAAGACGGACGCTACTTGTTGATCAATATCTCCCAAAACTTTTACATCACCTGTTTTAAGATTAACATATCCTACTTTACCACTTGGGACATCCTTAAATACATCATGGATCTTATCATATGCTTCTCCTTGCTCCGAAGTCAATTCAATTGACTCATTAATATTTTTCTTCATAGCTGAAGCATAATCTATTTCAGTCTCTTCTTCCATATTTGTTATATTAGTATTAAATTATATATAGATTGTGGTTAAATTAAAGGTATATTATAGGTAAATGAGAGATAAATTTAGTTACTTACACAATCACTACAAAGGCATTCTGCATCTACAAATATTTCATCTTTATGTTTTAATACAACAGGTTTAGTTTTAATTCTAAATTCTTCGAATCGAACTTTGCCAGCTTTAACAAGTTCTTTAATTTGTTTCTGTCTTTTTGATAATCTGGAATTCCCCGTCTTTACTTCAATCAAAACAATTTCTGTGATTTCATCATTAACAGCACCGGGAAAAACTACACCATCTATAGGTGAACCTAATGCCCTAAAATCCCCACCGTCATATTTAAAATTCTCATTATATAACAATAAGTTTTCTTCTGAAAGACCGATACGAACTTGTTTAGATCGTTTTAAAGCATTGGCTGCTTTTTCTTTACCTTGTTTTACTGTTGCTTGAATTTCAATACTATGATCTGTTATTAATTGTTGGGTATTTCTTTCATGACTTTCTTGAAGATTATCTTCTTTAAGTTTTGAAAAACGCCGAGCAATTAAATACGATATTGTACTTCCACCAATTAGTGCTATAATAGTTTCTAGCATAAATATATATTATAATTAATAGTTTTTAAATCTTTTTTTCACATTTACATTAAGTTAATTTTTCTACGAATAAAATTCCGGCGCCAAAATCGTCGCCAACTTGTAAATTTGTAGTTGTTGTGCTTATAACTGTTCCACGAGGAATCTTTAACCCATGAGGTAGAGGAATCATTCTAACATCTCCTACATCAGCATAAGGGAGATTCTCTCCCAATAAAATAGTAGCAGTTGTACCAGCTGTAATAACAGCACTAATGGGTATTCCAAATATTTCAGAACTATCCACTACTATACTTATAGTAACAGTACGATCAGCTACATTAGCATCAGTTACAAAAGGTATACGAATTAAATCAATTTTATAATCGTAAAGAGTTGTAAAAGAAATTTCAGTATCTACTGCTGGATTGGTTGTTAATAAAACACCACCGGGTGCGTCTCTTAAATCTCCCATAGTTATTTATCTCCTTACAATGCTTTGAAAACAGAACCGTATATTGTTAATATACCATGATCAATGCTTGATACCAATTCTGCTACAGTCTTGATTTTATATCCACCGGGTATAATCATCTTCTCTGGAAGAACAATTACTTCTCCCCCGAGACCATCAGTAAAGCCTGCGGCGATACCTCGATAAGCTCCTAAGAATAGTGTACCGGTTCCAATTTGTGTCAAGGCAGTGCCTTGCCAAATAGGTATATCGGTATCTGTAGTAATTTGGAATGCAGAACTATCTGCTACATCCATTTCTGTTACCAAATGGATGGATTTGACATGGTAAACTTTACCATCATTTAATGCACCTACGGTGACATCGTGTTCAGTGTTATCAGCTAAAGCTGCCCCACTTGCTAAGACTTTTGTTGGATTTTCTCTCATTCTAAAAACCTAAGTAATATATTAATCTAAACACTTAAAAATGTTTTGTATAATATATAATATATGGAAGTGTCTTTCGCTGATAAGCTCGGTACAGAAGATAAACAAATCTTCGGCGTCTCTATTGAAAAAGGAGAACTGAAATTACATTTAGATAAACCAGATACACTTGGATGGCAAGAACTTATTTATTTTATTAAATATCTTATTGCTAGTTCATTGGCGGAAGAAAGTGAAATACCTATTGGAGATATTTTTCAATGGTTGGGATCTCAAGGTATTTTATCAGACGAGGTAGATAAAACCAGTGCCGATATTCTTGATAAAGCACGTAAAGAACGTCTTAGACAATTAATGCAAGAAGAAAAATTGAGGTTGGATAGAATATGAATATTGATGAAAAAACACAAGAACAGATAGATAGAATTAGTGTATTAGCTAAAACAATTAACAAACAATATGAATTTGATACTTTGTCCATGCGTTGTTTTGGATTTTTAAATAAAGCAGAAAATGAAGAAAGAAAAGATACTGATTGGTTAAAATATTTTATTATAGGATATATGTTTGGTTTAGATCAGAAAAAAAGATGGGATGAAATTGAATGGGATGGTATTGATGAATGAATCATTATTTGCAGATCACGGTTTAGATTATTTTAATAAAGAAGAAAATAATTTCGATAAACATATAGTTAGAAAAGGTATTTTTATAGAAGATGAAGATGATGGTTTAGAAGAAATTTTATTAACTTTATGTGGTAAATTTAAATGGAATGAATCGGAACCAAATTTAGGAAAATTCGATCATGATTGGTTTAAAGAATGGTTACAATCTGATGGTTGTAAAACATGTTATGAAGTGTTAATTTTTGGAGAAACTGATTTTTAACATGAATAAAGATAAAATTTCAGTTTTATTTAGAGAAAGTAAAAATTTCGATATGAAAAAAATTTTAGATAGATTTTTTTTAGGTTCTTATCTTTCATATGTAAATAGAGATGAAGAACTAAATAAAATTTATTTAGATTGGATTATAAATAAATTTTTAGGAAAACAAGGAGAAAGAAATTATGAAAAAAATTAAAGATTTAATAGAAATAAAACCCGGAATGCGGATAGATACAAAAACTGTACATGAAAGAATTAAGGAATCTGCATATTTTTCTAAAAATAAACAAAATAAAAAATGGTGGGAGTTTTGGAAATAATGTGTTGGAATAGACCCGATGGAAGTAATTGTGATTCATGTCAAGCTATATTTGATGCTTGTATACATGGAAGAACATTTAAAAATGAAAAAGGAAAAGACGTGTGTGTTTTCTGTGATAAAATTATAATTGGAGGAGATAAAAATGGAAAAGAAAATAAATAGGTCTGATTTTTTTTGTGACGCTTGTGGTGCAGACGTGACAAAACAAAAATGGAAACCTTCTTTAGATTTAACAAAACACGATGAAGAATTTACAGCTTTTGATGATCTTTGTGAAAATTGTTATCATAAATTTTGGGAAGCAATTAATAATACTGTAGACGAAATAAGAAAGGATGATTCAAGATGAGTGAAAAAGAAAGACGTCGAGGATATATTTGTGTTTCTTGTGAGGAGTTTTATCCCTATGAAGATCATGATTCGGAATTAAAAATTGAATACCACTTAGAAATATTAGGTCATACTATTACGGGTGGAAGAGAAGGGGATGAAATCAAAAAATGAATGACAAAGAAAAATTGGATGAGATTGAATCGATACTAGATATGATTTTGTTAGATGAAAAACCTTTAACAAGAGAAGAAGGAAGAAAACGATACGATGCTCTATTGAAAATTAGAGGCGTCGTTATATGGGGTTAAAAAATGAGTGGAACGATAGAAGAATTTAGACAAGAATCATATAAAGTTTTTACTATTTTTGGTAAATTTTTATGGAAGATTTTACCAAATATATTATTTCATAAATTTGTTTGTGAAACAACAGATAGAAGAAAAATAAAATTTGAAGAATATATTATTTGTGATGGTTGTGCGAGGAAATTAAAAAATGAGTGAAGAAAAGAGTGCTAACGAAAAATTAGATGAGATTGAAGCAATAGTGAAAATGAGTTTCGCAAGTGTAAAACTATCATTAAAAGAAGAAGCCAGAAAGAGATATGACGCTTTATTAAAAATCAGAGGAATTATACGCGGAGTTAAGAAAAATGATTAAATTGATATGTAAAAATTGTAATAATATACCAGATGTGGCTGGGGAAAGAATCATTTATGGTTGTGTAACATGTAATAAAAATTCGCATAATGTTTTTAAGAATAAAATTTTTGAGGAATTGAAAAAGAATGAAATTAATTGAAACAAAAGAAGAATTTAAACAAGAATGTTATAAAAGTTGTACTTTTTTTGGAAAATTTTTTTGGAAAATCTTACCAAATAAATTATTTCATAAATTTTTTTGTATAAGAACAAATTATAATTCAGAAATTAAATTTTTTGAATATCGGTTATGTCAAGGATGTGGGCGTGTATTAAGAAAAATAAATAAAAAACTTCCACCAAATGTTATACCTGCTATTCCACCTCATATTCGTCTGAAAAAAGGATTTATTTAAGAAAAATGAAAAAGAAAAGACCCATACCTGAATTTAAAGATTATAATCCACTTTGGATAAAAAAATCATTTGGTATTTCTTATAGAGAAATTTTCCGTAAAGTAAAACACAAAGTTAAGAAAAAGCTTGGCTGGAAACATTAGTAGTAATAATATATAGAAAGCCTACCTATACCCTACCCCATAGGGTAGGGGTCTGAGAACCTTCTTGAAGGTAGGTACATCTAATTCTGTTGGTACTGTACCACAAGTACTGTACCTCTGGTACTATACCATTAGTACTGTACCCTGAGTACCCTGAGTACTGTACCTCATGTACTGTACCCTAAGTACTATACCCTAAGTACTATACTCTGAGTACTATACCTTTAGTACTATACCCTAAGTATTATACCTCGCTGATTACCGCTAAAAAAGTAGTCAGTATATCACTAACTATACATTAATCGTAAAATTGTGCATTTGACTATTTCTCAGTATTTTAACTTTAATAAAATTCCCTCCTTACCGATATTGGAGTTAAAAAATGTCACAAATTAAAACCCTTAAGGCTTCTACCCCTACTAGACAGCCTAGTATAGAGTTTAAGCTTTCTAAAGAGCTTAAAGACGAATATCAAGCAACTATAAAGGATTTGGATACAACAATGACCAATCACTTATTATCGTTAATTAGACAAACAATCGCACAAAAAACCTCTCTAATGGTTTTAAATGAAAGTTCACTAAGGAATAGAAAAGAAATTTTTAATAGTGTTAGCATTGTTGATACTTACACAAGAGATATTAAAATTCACTTACCTAAACAATTAGTTGATTTAGAAAAATTTGAAAATTCTGTTATGTTGGATCGTGTTTCAAGTGTCTTATCTTTGAATAAAGTGAATGACGCGTATAAATTTTGTATGGGATTAATGAATTTAATTGATAGTTTCGAAAAACCCACACAAATTATTTTCTCGGAAACGGATGATAAAGGTAGGATCTCAACAAAGCTATTTAGAAATTTATTTGGTAACGCTATTATCTTTGTTCTGATTAGAGCAATAGACGAAGGACACACAATTCATACATATACCGATAGTTTACAACCTGTTTACACTGAACATTTATTTGAACTATTATCAAATGGAATTAGTACCTCAATTCACGAACGTACTAAGGTTTACGATAATCTCTTTTTTAATAAATATAATAAAGGTCATTTCAATCAATGGCTTCAATGGTCTTTTGGATTATCTCGAAGAGAACCAATTGAAGAATTTAATAGATTACTACGAAAAAATTCTGTGTTAACTATTGATAAAGACGATATTGTTGAAAGATCAAAAATAGCAATTAAAAATTTATCTGGAAGATATACTTTATTTGGTTTAAGTGAAAATGGTTTACAATTAGCCATAACAAAAATTCAAAAATTTATTAAAATGTTATTGGAATATGCCAACGATTATAATCCAGTTGAAAAATGTAAAAATAGCGAAATACACGATATCTTAAGGACATCTAATAAAAAATGTCCTCTAAGATGTGGAATGAACTAAAGGGGATAAATAAAATGAATGAAGAATTAACAGAAGAAATGAAAGAATATATAGAAACGCTCAAAATAGCTTTCAAATATAACCCAAGTAAAGAATTAGAAATTAAAATATCAGAACACCAATCATTAATTGATTGTATGATAAAAGGAGATAATTAAAATGAATGAACAAAACTTATCACACGAAGAATTAATACAAGAAGGTATTCTAATCGCATTAGAAGACTTAAGTAAAGCAATTGCTAAACAAGAACATGACGCTTTAATAATGATGTATATAGAAACTGATATGTTAGACGATTAAAATAAAAATCCGTACAAAATAAGTCATGATAATTTTTGTACGGATAGAAAAAAAATCAATAAAAAATAAAAAAATAAAAAAAATAAAAAATAAAAAAATTAACCAAAAAAGTAATCAAAAACAATTAAAAAAAATTTTAAAAAAAATAAAAAAAATAATTTAAAAAAAATAATAATATGTTTTATGTCGTTAAAAATTAATTAATAATTCATTGCA
>SDBT01000611.1_pt1 | contig 57517 bp, 49 predicted proteins | sample 2277101 | NCBI WGS metagenome assembly SDBT01 (sample SAMN10404973, study PRJNA504765) | marine sediment metagenome | isolation source: marine sediment core GS10_PC15, 103 cmbsf | place: Arctic Ocean: Southern Knipovich Ridge | collected 2010 | reverse complement strand
AGTTGTCAATTCAACGATGTACTTTTTTGCAGGCATCTCGGCCTCCTTGCCGTTAAAGGTTTCTATCAAACCTATCGGCAAAAAGACCCATCCATCATTATCCCTGGTACAGAGTACTAGAGCATATTCCTTTTCTTTGTAGCGTTTGAGCTGCCTGCGGCATCATCTGGCGGCGTTAGGCTGCATCGATGATGCTGTAGCATCATCTGCTTCGCCTTCCTGGCCAGCCTCGTCCTCGCCAACGCTCATTTCGCTACACGAATACGTAATGCGCTCTAGACCGCATTGGTCAAGAAATGACTCCAAGGCGGCCTTGTAGACCTGGCCGCTGTAATAAAAGCCGTTGCTGTGTCCCCCCCGCAGTTCGATGAACTGCTTCGGCTGGGCCGCTGCTTCATAAAGTTTCCGGCCATGGTCGAAGGGTATCATATCATCTTCCGTGCTGTGGGCGACCAGGACTGGACAGCCAACTTGGGCGATTGACTCGATAGTCTCATACTCAAACCACAGAATCGGCCTGAGAAGAAGGTAGGGATAAATGTCCCTGACCAAATCGGGGATGGACGTAAAGGCTGCTTCTACGATAAGCCCCGCCGGCTGATGGGCGGTAGCAAGTTTTGCTGCAATAGCCCCACCCAAAGACCGGCCAAAGATGATTATTCGCTCAGGGGCAATGCCCAAATCTTCGGTCAGATACCGCCAGGCAGCCTCGCTATCGGCATATGTTCCCGCCTCGCTGGGCGAGCCTTCCGACATGCCATACCCGCGATAGTCGAATATCAATACTTCCAGGCCCATACTGTTGAAGACCTGGATTGTTGCGAGTCGGTGCGAGCTATTACCAGCATTTCCCTGACAAAACAGAATCACCCCCCGGCCAACCTTACTGGGGATAAACCATCCGCTTAACCTAATGCCCCCATCGGACTTCAGTTGCACCTGTTCATAGTCCAGGTATATATCGGCAGGGCTGGCTTCCAATCGGCGCATGGGTCTATAGATGAAATATGACTGGCAACCGGCAGTGAAGGCAAAGATGCCGAGGTAACTCAGCAGGAAAATACGCCCGATCCGCCAGGCAATCTTGCTAATCGTCCACTTGGCCATCTGATCCAGCTCCCCTTTTTATAAGGCTAGGCTCGCAAAATCAGCCGTGCCAATCTGTCTTATCGACCGTCGTCTTGAAGTCCGCCTGGACAATGCCGGGAACCTCGGAGCCGGCAACTTCAGAAATATCCTTTTCGGTTGGTTTGCCGACAAAGACGATGCTCTTAGAGGGGCATTTCTCAAGCGCAACCAGCAGATCGGCCATGCTGTCTGGGTCGTACTTGTCGTAATCGACCCGGGAGACATTGTCGGTAACCTTAAAGGTATCGCTTACGCGCTGGCAGGCTGCACAACCAAGGCAGCCAACCGTGCAGACTGCCTTGACATCCTTGCCGAAATCCTTGTTCGAACAGCATATCGCCAGCATCTGGTCGGTCTTGAACGGCACCATTGAGATTATGTTCCGCGGGCACGCCTTGGCGCACGCACCACAGCCGACGCACTTGTCATAATCGACCGTCGACAGGCCATCGACAATTTCAATCGCGTCAAACTTACACGAAACGTCACAGTCGCCCATCCCCAGACAGCCATAAGTACACGCCTGAATCCCGGAGATAATATTCGCAGACGCACAGGTCTTCTCGCCCTGGTAGTCGCTCCTGCCGAGCCGGTCATCATAACTTGCCCGACAGTGCACGACAGGCCTGTAAGGCCAGGTCTGGGTCAGCTCGATACCGAGAATTTTCGCAAGGGCTGTTGCACAGCTAACACCACCAACCGGGCAGAGGTCAGGCGGAGCGTTATCGGCAACAACAGCCTCGGCATACTCATTACAGCCGACATAGCCACACCCCCCGCAGTTTGCCCCCGGCAAGGCCTCGTTCACCTGGTCGACGCGCGGGTCGACATGGACGTGAAATACCTCGTTGGCCCAGCCAAGAACGTACGTCATGAAAACAGCCAGGACGAGCATCGTCCCCGCCGCCAAAATTATTACAATCACGGTCATCAGATAATCGCAGCCTCTTTGTCAGCTGTTAGTTAATCAAGCGTTCGAGGGCTTTTTCTCATCGCCAAAAATTATACAATTTCGGCCATCAGATAATCGCAGCCTCTTTGTCAGCCGTTAGTTAATCAAGCGTTCGAGGGCTTTATCAACCCCGCCGAATCCAAGGAACCCCAGCGCGAGTATACCCGCTACTATCAGCGTAATACCCGCACCCTGGAGGGGCTTGGGGACATCACACAGTTCCAGTTCCTCGCGAATGCCAGCCATGATCACAATGGCCAGCGTAAAGCCAAGCCCGCCAAAAACACCTAACGTCAACGCCTCGCCCAAGCCCCAAACGTTGCCATCTACACCAGAAACGTTGGCCATGATCTTCAAGCAGGCGAATAGAATCGCACAGTTCGTCGTGATCAACGGCAGGAAAACGCCGAACGACTTGTACAGCGGCGGGAAGAACTTGCGAACGTACATCTCCACCAGCTGCACCGACGAAGCTATCACGAAAATATATACAATGTAGTTGAGGATACTCAAGTCGACTATCGCGGTCGACTCGGGCCGAAGCAACTGCCATATCCAACTGGTCAGCGGCGCGCCAGGCCGGAGAATGTAAAAGGTAAACGTCCAACTCAGCAGTGAGGCGATAAAGATCACGAACGTTACCGCCATTCCCATACCGAAGGCCATGTCCACCCGGCGAGATACGCCGATAAAGGGGCAGATACCCACGAAGTAGTTCAGCACGAAGTTGTTTATCAGTGCCGCTGCGATGGCTATCAGTGCTAATTGACCAATGTATTCCATTTCGCTTCCTTAGCTGAGTTAATTTAGCTCAGTTTCGCCTGTTGCTTTGAGGCTGCTGCATCGCCGATCCAGTTAGTTAGTCCCAGCAGCAACCCCAGCGTGATAAATGCACCCGGCGGGCCGATCATGATAACCCAGTTAGGCCACGCTTCCGGCAGGACACGCAAACCGAACCAACAACCTGTACCCAGTATCTCCCTGACCGTCGCCAGAGACGCCAAAGCCAACGCAAAGCCCAGTGATTGGCCCACCGCGTCGGCCCCGGCCGTCAGCACACTCTGCTTAGATGCACAAACCTCACACCGGCAGATAATGATGCAGTTGACGATGATCAGCGGGATGTAAGGGCCCAACTGCTTCGACATCTGGTACATGTACGCAGCCAGGAATCTGTCGGCCACCGTAACAAACGTTGCAATCGTCAGCGTAAAGACCAGTATCCTCAGGTGAGGTTTAAGAAGTCCGCGGATCAGGCTGACAAGGATATTCGCACATATCAGCACAAAGGCGACCGCACCCGCCATTGTCATCGCCGCCTTCATCCCATTGGTAACCGCAAGGACAGGGCACATACCCAGAAGCTGACGGTAGACCGGGTTCTCAGGAAGTATTCCCCGAATAAAACGCTCGAGCGCTGGAGGTTCGTTGTTGGCCATTCGAAATCAATCCTCAGTTAGTCTGCTCTTTAAGGCCCTGCTTAACCTGCCCAACAGCCCTGTTGACGATGTCTACCACAGCATCGGAAGAAATAGTTGCTCCGGTTATTGCTTCAATCTGTCCGGCTGGGGCTGGAGCGGATTTGACCACAACTAACGGCTTGCCCGAGCTCTGATTGGCAAACTGAGATCGCCATTTCTCGCCCGTAATAAAATCGCCCAGCCCGGGCGTCTCGGTCTGAGACAGAACAAACAACCCGGTAATGATCTCGGCTGCAGGATCCAGGCCGATCAGCAACTCGATGAGCCCGCTGTAACCCTGGCCGGTAGTTTTTGCAACCCAGCCCAGCAACTGCCCGTCGGAATCACTGGCCTTGTAAACAGTCAGCCCACCAATGGTCTCGGCCACAGTCTTTTCAGGGTCGGCCCCCACAACCAACACAGGAACCTGGTCGTAAGTTTCTGCCCGGCGGTTTTCGGCAATGACCGGGTTGAGACGGATTTGAATCCCCGCCAGAAGCGACCCGAAAACCAGCGCCATCGCCAGTACCAGCCAGGCTGTCTTTAAATATACAAGCTTCATAATTTCCTATCCATGCTACCTTAGCCCCTCAAAAGGCCATTACGCTTTTAGCGGCCCCTGACCACCTACAGGCCGGGGGATCGTCCAACGGTTAATCAGCGGGACGACAGAGTTCATCAGCAATACCGAAAACATAACGCCCTCCGGCAAGCGAGACCCCAGCCGCATAATCATAACCAGCACTCCCAGGCCAAGACCGAAAATCCACTTACCCTTCGGCGTCAGCGGGCTGGAAACCGGGTCTGTTGCAATAAACATTGCACCAAACAGCAACGCTCCACCCATCAGATGGTGCGCGGTGTTCCAGGGGCCAACCGGCCCGAAAATATCGTTTACCCCGCCCAGCACTGCTGCCCCTGCGATGATCCCAGCGGGAATCTGCCATGACGCCGTCCGGCGAATGCAAAGGTAAAGCCCGCCGATCAGACAAGCGATAGCACTGGTCTCACCAAGCGATCCGTTAGTTGTACCGACCAATAGATCCCAAAGGGCTGTAACCTGACCGCCCTCTTTTGCAAGGGTCAGCGGAGTCGCCCGCGTTACCGCATCAACGGTTGAAGTCGCCAGTACGTACCCCCCAGCTGCCACCAGCTTGGGAAATGCGATCATCACAAATGCCCTGCCGACCATAGCGGGGTTGAATATATTCTGGCCCAGCCCGCCAAAAACGATTTTGCCCAGGCCAATAGCTGCGAAAGAGCCTATCACGCCGACAAACCACGGCGCAGTTCCCGGAAGCGACAGAGCGAGAATCACGCCTGTAACAACCGCACTGAGGTCACCCACCCGGGCTCTCCTGCCTCGCATACCTGTAAAGATAATCTCTGCCGCCACGCAACCGGCGATACAGATACTCAGTTGGAAAAGCAGATAGCCCCTGAAAACATAAAGTGCCACCAACAGAACCGGCGTCAGGGCGATCAGTACATCCCGCATCATCTTACGGGTTGTAAGGGACGCAGACGTAACGTGCGGCGCGGGCGCTATGTTTATCGCTGGAGTCATGTTTGAACTTTGCTTTTGGCTATCGGTTATTTCTGTCATGAACTCAGGCCTTCGGCAACCTTAGACGAAAATTTAATCAGCTAATCCTTTGGCATCTGGGCCTTACCCATGCGAATAAGCTGGCCAAGCGGCAGGCCCGCAGGGCAGACATACCCGCAGCACCCGCACTCGCAGCAGGTGGAAATGTAATATCGCTTCGCCAAAAGCCAATCCTTACCCCTGGCTGCCAGAGCGATTTTGGTCGGTACAAGGTTAAGAGGGCAGACATCCACGCATCGGCCGCAACGAATGCAACGGGTCTCGTCAGCCTTGGATACGTCTTGGGCAGTCAGCACCGTAAGCCCGCTGGTGCCCTTGGTGACAGGGGCTTTGAAGTTGTCCGGTGCCAGGGCGAAGCCCATCATCGGCCCGCCTGCAATTACGCGGGCGGCATCATCTCTCAGCCCGCCGCAATAGTCGATCAACTCACCAAAGCTAATGCCGATCGGTACCAAGAGGTTCCTGGGCTTGACAATGCCGGCCCCGGAAACTGTCAGCACCCTATGGGTAACAGGCTTGCCGCGAACGACCGCACGGGCAATGGCCGATGCCGTAGCTACATTGATAACCACAACGCCAACATCCAGAGGCAGCCCGCCGGCTGGAACTTCACGCCCCATCACAGCCGGTATCAACTGACGCTCGCCGCCTATCGGATACTGGGTCTTTACAATAGCCAGTTGGATTCCAGTCCTGCGAGCAGCCCTTTCTAGAGTACTTGCCGCGATCGGTTTATTGTCTTCCAGGGCAATGTAGATTTTCTGAGCCCCACAAGCCCTACCAGCCAGGAGCACACCGCAGATAATCGAACCCGCCGCCTGTCTCATCAGCCTATCGTCGGCCGTCAGATAAGGCTCGCACTCGCATGCGTTGACTACCAGAGTATCGACAGGTTTTGCATCATTACGGATCAGCTTAACGTGCGTGGGAAAAGCTGCACCACCCATACCAACAATGCCTGCGGTGCTGACAGCTTCGGCGATCTGTTGGGGGCTGTACTGATCCAGGCCGTCTGTAGGCCAGTCACCGCCGAAATTGTCAGCCCAAACTTCAGTACCCGAGGGCTGATCTTCGTCAGCTTTGATCGGAACAGCCTTGACGTGCCTGCCGTTGGGCAAGGTCGCAACCGTCAACATGCCTGTCGTACCGGCTATGGAGGCATGGACGTTGGCTGAGATAAAGCCGCTGGCTTGGCCGATAACCTGCCCAGCTGTAACCTGCTGGCGAGCTTTTACAACCAGCTCGCAAGGCGCGCCGATGTGCTGCAATAGTGGCACGAGCACCTGGGCTGGCGCTGGAACAATTTCGATTGGTGCGTCGGCGGCAAGTATTTTTTTCTCAGCCGGATGCAGCCCACGCTTGAAACTGCCCCTCCCGGGGTAAGTCTTTGGTACTGTCGTCATTTAGCTTCCCTGGCCTGAGTAGGCACAATCCGTCGAACTATTAGACCGGCGATGATAACGCCGAAAACAAGCCCAGCTAAAGCTACCAAAAGCTGTGCGGACTGGTCTCCAAGGTAACTCCTTGCCAGAACCGCAGAAGTTACACATAAGCCCATGGGAACAACAAATGCTATTATCGCAACCAGCCCAAACTGCCAGCCCACAAGCCCACCGGGCCTGGGTGGGCCGTCGGATGATTGCTCAGCCGAGCACTTAGGGCACTTTCCCGCACAGCCGGGCTCGAGTTGTTCTTTGAGTTCATTCATTCTGCCAGAGACCACACCATTTGGACCCTAAAAAGGCCCGAAGGAACGCGGATCATAGCTCAAGACCAGCCCTGCTGTAAAGGCCTTACCTATCCGTTTAAGGCACCCACCAAGGGCAAGCAACCCGCTGGAACCACATTGTTATTACGCTCACCGGTTTCATGCGGGCTAAACACAGGGCGGCATTCTTTCAGTGAAGGGCTGATTTGAGCGGTTGTAAGAAGAACTCACCGATTGTAGTATTGGCCCCCAAGGACACCATTTCGGGAAAACACATGGCCAAAGTTACTGTCATCATACCCGCTGCCGGTGCTGGAAAGCGATTCGGCGGCAGCTTCAACAAGATATTCCAACCGCTCAACGGCGAGCCGGTATTTCTGCGCACCTTGGCCAGGTTCACAGGCCGAGATGACGTCGTTCAGACGCAACTTGTTGTATCACCGGCAGATATCGATCAAATGAAAAGCCGGTTCGGCCCCAGGCTCAAATCGATGGGCGTAACTGTGGTTCCCGGCGGACAGACGCGAAGCCAGTCAGTCCGCAACGGCCTGGCCAGGCTGGACCAGGAAGCTGAACTGGTCTGCATCCACGACGCAGTAAGACCTTGCGTTAGTAGAATATGGATCGACGCGGTCTTCGCAGAAGCTTCCCGCACCGGCGCTGCGATTCTGGCGTATCCGATCCACGGGACACTGAAGAAAGTCTCCGCCGGCCAAACAATCGAAAAAACCGTCTCTCGAGAGAATCTCTGGCAGGCCCAGACGCCGCAAGTTTTTCGGCGGGATCTAATTATCGCCGCCTACGAAAGTGCTACCGACTCGAAGACCGACGATGCCCAACTGCTGGAACTTACCGGGTGGGATGTGAGCGTAGTTATGGGCGACCCGCGGAATATCAAAATCACCACCCCCGAAGATCTGGTCCTGGCTGCGGCGGTAATCGACACCCTGCCATAACTTCCAGGCCTACTGCTGGGGGCGAAGGGATTTCGCCCGCTCGCGCAGCCGTTCGATCTGGACCAACTCATCGGCTTTGAAGTGCTCTACAGAGCCCACCGGCAGCACCGCGTCAATTTCCAAGGCTCGATCGAGTTGGGCGATGCACTCGGTGAACCGTCCGAAGTTACAGAGCATTTCGGCGTAGTCCAGCCGAAGGCGAATGTTCTGCGGGTTCAGCCGAACTGCCTCGGAAAAATAAGCAACTGGGCTCAAGTCGTCCCTGGCCCCGGCCGGTAAACCCTCAGCTTTCAGCCAGGATTGTCGAGCAAACCCAACCTTACCGGCCATCGCCTGATAAGTGTAATTGAGCGGGTCGCGACTTACCGCCTCTTTCATCCAGTAATCAGGCGAGGATAAAGGCGGATATCCCAGCCGTTCATAGCGACGTGGATGAACCGCAAGCAATAACTTGGAGGCATCTGATGCAGCCAGCCCATCCAGCGGGTCGGCCTGGCCGAGCTTGATTGCGCCAGCTATCGCACCGGCTGTGTCCCGATCGACCAGGGATCGGTAAATTTCTTTATGTATGTTCCACTTAGCCAGAGCTGGGAGGAAAGCAAACACGATCACCAATGGAATCATTAGTACCAACACAACAGCACTGCCCCACCGTAGCGAATCTGTCCGAATCATCCGCCCCTTGCCTGTAAGGCCAAGACACGCCCCGGAGCAAACCCAGAACACCCCGGCAGTTGCCGGCGCCCACAGGCTAAAAGTTAGCAGGTTGTGAACTACAAACCCCGCGCATCCGCAGGCCAGACCTATAACCAAAGCCCGGCCGGTGAGACTATTTCCGCAACCGCCCCACCAGCCGGCGACGATTAGCATGATCCAGAACACGACCACCGGTAGATAAGTCTCGAATAGGGCGACCATAGGCTCTGCCGGTGCGAAAAAAAGCCTCGCCACCAGCGGCGTAAGAGCAACGACAATAAACAAAACCCACGAACGACGCTTCGCAAAGCCAGATACTTGCTCTTGCTGGCCCGGTGAACCAGGCCTGGCCAGATTTACCAAAACGAAACCCACAGCCGCGATGTACAAAAGCCCGCCGATAAAACCGAACTGTGTCAGTGCGCCCAACAGGAAATTATGCGGGTTTTTGACCTCCTCCTCTGCCTCGGCCCTGCGGTGAGACAGATATGCCGACGGGAAGTTTCCAGCCCCGACGCCAAGGACAGGTCTTTCGCGGATAATCTCAGCCGCCCCCGTCCAGTAATACCAACGAACGGTCAATGTCTTGGAAGGCAGGGAGTCGTTTTTGATTCCGTAACCTACCACCCCCGCCCCAAAAAGCACAGCAAGGCATGCGGCCGCAAGTACCGCCTTTTTCCAATGAACAGCCAATTTATTACCAAACAGCACAACCACTACAGCCAGTAAGCCGGCTAGGCTCGCCGCTGCAATGGCACCCTTACTCGATGTCATCACCAAGACAACCGCAATCGCAGCAACCACTCCAACCCAAAGCCCAGCCGCCAGGCTCGGAAGGTGCACCTCGCCTTTTTTGCGGGTTTTTCGCCAGAGAGGATAACTTCGTAATGCACAGGCGATCTTACTTGCCCCCAGTCCAACGGCCCCACCCAGCAAAATTATCAAAAGCGACGCGTACAGGTTTATCAACGAGAAGAACCCGAACGGCGATCTGTCGGCCAGGCGAATGCGAATCATCTCAGCCTGCGGGGAACCCTCAGCCCAGCCCAACTGCCTCAGCCGCTGGGATCGATACATATCGAAATCCACCAACCGCTCGGGTGCATCTACGAAGTACTGATACAAACCCTTCGCAGCCAACGCCCCGCCGACTGCGGCGATGACGATAATCAATTGCGAGAAACGTTTCCGATCGCTGCAAAGTTGAATGGCCAGGAACCCTGCGCCCAAAAGCGAAACCTGTTCCAGCCAGCCGTTAATCGCTGTTCGCTGGTCGGAGGCTTGACGGGCAGAAAGATACGAAACCACGCCGAATGCAATAATAAGCAGTCCCAATGAACCGAACTTGACCGAAAGCTTACCTTCGAGCACCCCGGCCAAGACCCACAGCGCAACCCCCCCCAGCAATACAACAGCAAAACCAACACGGGCAATTTCACTGGTATCCGGATGGAATTGCACCTGTCCGTTCGATTGGGCGGCAACGATGGCGGGGGTAACCTGAGAGACCCGAACTCCAAACTCGCCAAGGAAGCACCTGGCCGCTATTACCGAAAGCAAGACAACAAACGCCGAGCTGCGCAGCATTCTTGCCAGGCCGCAGCGCCACTGGCCGACCCCCATACCCAAGGATGAAGGCTTTGAGATCATCCCTTGCGGTCCCCAAACTCCAGCATCGCAAGGATCAACAATATCGCTACCACCTGGGCAAATATCAGCACCGCTCCAATTTTATCTACCCGCGCCAGAAGCGACGCTGCAATAGCAGTAGCCGCCGTGCAGAGGTAAATTGTCATCACCGCCGAGCGCACTGACATACCACGCCTGACCAGCCTGTGCGAGAAATGACTGCGATCGCCGACCATTGGGCTTCGACGCTCACGAATCCGCAGGGACATCACGCTTATTGTGTCATAAATGGGTATCGCCATCAGTACGAACGGTACGAAAATACCGTATGCGTAATATACCTCGCCAGGCCTGACATAGGTCGTCATTGCCGACATCACCGCCAGCATATAACCAATTACAAGCGACCCTGCATCGCCCATGTATGTCTTTGCCGGCGGGAAGTTATAGGGTAAAAAGCCCAGCAGCGCACCCAACAATAGCAGCAGCCAGGCCGAGATGAACAATTGACCCAAACTCACCGCCGCTCCAAGCAAAGCGATGGTTACTATAGCCCCAACCCCCACCGCCAGGCCGTCCATGTTGTCCAGGAAATTAAACGCATTGGTGATCGCCACTATCCAGAGGATCGATACGATCACACTGACCGCTGGCCCAGCGACCGTTAAAATCCTCACACCGCAAAGTAAAACCGTTGCCGTAGCAACAAGAAGCTGCATGGTTAGCTTAGGCCACGGGCCAAGGGCCAGCTTATCGTCTATCAGGCCCACAACGTGCATCGCCGTCGCCCCAGACAACAGTCCCAGCGCCATTGGTGCTTTACTGGCCAGGCCTGGAATATGCACAGCCACCTCGTCAGGCACCCAGGTGGGGATGCCAAGTGCAGCCCAGACCCTGCTTATCGATAGCGCCAGTAGCGCAGGACCCAGCACCGCTACGAATATGGCTGAGCCACCAAGCAATGGAATCGGCCCGGCGTGGGTTTTGTGCCTGCCGGGTAAATCCACCATAGAGAATCTGTAGGCAACACGCGCCGAAAGCGGCGTGGCCAATAAAGAAATTCCAAACGACACAGCCAGCACACAAATGCCAACCCAAATAACGATCATCAGCTATTCTCCTGTTGGGCCTGTACCCGCAATCGCTGCCTGGCTGAATTCAGGAACCCATCATACCTGCCCGAGCCGTAGTCTGGAAACGTCCAACTGTGCGGATTCCACTTGCCTCCGCTGTACATAAGGGTCACTTCACCGTATACGCCCTTATCGAGATATATACGATGAGAGAAATTCTTCATGCTCGCCAGGACCAATTTAGACTGGGCGATGTAACCGGGGTCGAGGTTGATCGGCCGGGGCGGTCCGGGCTGGGTAGCCCTGGCAGCAAACACACGCTCCAGTGAATTCGTCGCAATCTTCGCTTCGATTAGCTCGCCAGGGTCAATCAAACGATCAAACGAGATAAACTGCCGATACAGCGGGAATCCCATCTGGCGGTCGTAGTAGCTGGTGAAATCAAAATCCATTACCTCACTGACAATGTCCACCGGGCCGAAGTTTTCAGACAGGATCGACGTAGCTTCATCGAACAATACCGTCTCGGCAGTGATCATTCCGCAGATAAGCTTAACCGGTTCTGGTGGGGCTGGTTCAGCCATAAGGGCATTTTGGGTTCCTAAGGCGGCTGTGTCAATGTCATCGATCAATTAGCGAAGTTTGGAAAAAGATGTCGATATGTGTTTTAATGACGGGGAAATTGTTACACGCACCGGGAAAGACCAATGATTGACATTAAATTATTACGCGAAAACCCTGACATCTACATCCAGGCCAGCCTGGTCAAGAATTTTAACGTGGATATCCCTGCACTGCTGGAGATTGACTCTCAGCTTATGGCGAGCAGGCAGAAGCTGCAGGAACTTCGCACAGAGCAAAACGCAGCCGGCAAGCAGATAGCAAAACTATCCGGCCTGGAAAAACAGGCCGCTATCGAACGGATGGCTGAGCTCAAGAGTGAGGCGAAAAAACTCGGCGACCTTCTCGGCCAGCTCGAACCGAAGTTCGACGAGATGATGCTCTGGGTTCCCCAGCCTCCGGGGCCGGAAGTCCCCGTCGGGGCCGATGATACCGAAAACGTCGAGCTGCGAACCGAAGGCCAGGTCAGACAGTTCGACTTCGAGCCGAAAAACCACGTCGAACTCGGCGAGATGCTGGACATTATCGATATTCCCCGCGGGGTAAAGCTTGCAGGCAGCAGGAACTTTGCACTTAAAGGTGCAGGAGCTATGCTCCATCAGGCTATCCTCCGGCTGGCGATTGATAAGATGGTGGCAAAGGGCTATCAGTTGCTGACCCTGCCCGTGCTGGTGAACGAATCGGTGATGTACGGCACGGGTTACTTCCCCATAGGCCGGGATGACGCATACCTCTGCGAGCGCGACGGAATGAGCCTGGTCGGCACGTCGGAGGTCTCGCTGACGGCGTTCCATAGCGAAGAGGTTCTCGATATAGCCGAGTTGCCGAAAAAATACATCGCCGTATCGACCTGCTTCCGCCGCGAGGCTGGAGCTGCGGGCAAGGACACCTTCGGCCTGTACCGCATACACTATTTCGACAAGGTCGAGCAGGTAATAATCTGCCCCAACGACGAACAGGCCAGTATCGAATACCACCAGGAAATCCTCGCTAATTCCGAAGACGTAATGAAGGCCCTTGGCTTGCCCTATCGCGTGGTTAACGTCTGCACGGGCGATCTCGGCCTGGGACAGGTTCAAAAATTCGATATCGAAACCTGGATGCCATCGCGCAACAGCTACGGCGAGACACACTCAGCCAGCAGATTCTACGAGTTCCAGGCAAGGCGGCTGAACATGAGGTACCGCGACACTGACGGCAGCGTGAAATTCTGCCATACACTCAACAATACCGTAATCGCCAGCCCACGCGCCTTGATCCCGCTGCTGGAGATGTACCAGAACGCAGACGGAACGGTAACAGTTCCGGAGGTTCTCCGGCCTTACATGGGCGGGATGGACAAAATCGAACCTAAGAAATAGATTAACCCCGGCAGTAACCGCAGGCGGGGATTTGATCGGAGTTTGACAATGATCGTAGTAATGAAACCAGGCGCCACTGATGCCCAAGTCCAGCACGTAGTTGATCTCGTCCGTGAATATGGCCTGAAGGACCACATCATCCACGGCACGGACCGAACCGTCGTCGCATGCATTGGCGATAAGCGAATGGTCGACAAGGGCGCGATCGAAAACGCCCCAATGGTCGAGCAGATCGTACCGATTCTCGCCCCTTACAAAATAGCCTCTAAAGAGGTCAAAAAGACCCGAACTGAAATCAAGATCGGCCCCGAGGGTTTCCCCATCGGCGGGCCAAAGGTCGGTATTATTGCCGGGCCTTGCGCTGTCGAGAATCGCGACCAGATTCTCCAGACTGCAGAGGCTGTCAAGGCGGCAGGCTGCATAGGCCTGCGCGGAGGAGCTTACAAACCCCGCACCAGCCCCTACAGTTTCCAGGGCATGGGACTGGAGGGGTTGAAGATTCTCGCTGAAGCCAGAGAAAAAACCGGCCTGGCGATTGTTACGGAAGTCATCGGCCTCGATCAGGTAGACGAAGTTGCTGAATATTCTGACGTACTCCAGATCGGCGCGCGGAACATGCAGCACTACCCGCTGCTGGAGGCTGTCGGCAAGGTCGACAAACCCGTCCTGCTGAAACGCGGCATGAGCGCGAGGCTGGATGAGTTCCTCCTCGCAGCCGAGTACATAATAAACGCTGGCAACCAGCAGGTGATACTCTGCGAGCGTGGAATTCGTACGTTTGAAAAATACGTCCGCAATACTCTGCCCCTTGCGTCGGTTGCAGAATTGAAAGATAAGACCCACCTACCGGTGGTGGTCGATCCCTCTCACGGTACCGGCCATGCGCATCTCGTGCCGGCTATGTGCCGGGCCGCCGTGGCTGCCGGCGCTGACGGGCTGATCGTCGAATGTCACCCCGACCCCGAGCATGCAATGTCTGACGGTGCCCAATCTATCACACCGGCTGCCCTGAGCGATCTCATGCCAATTCTTAACCGTATCGCCGAAGCTGTCGGACGGGAGCTCTGATAAGACGTGGCATCTCATCTCGGCAAGGATACCCCTGACGTACCTTCAGCCGAGGCCCAAGCGCGCAGGCCCACGATGATCCGCGCGCCTCTTATCGCTGTCGCTGTAGCATTGTCGGCAGGGATAATCGCGGGAAGTTTTTTTCCATGGCCCGTTGGGCTCTGGCTGGTATGCCTGGCTGGCGTAATAATAACGGCATTAGCAACTGTCAGCCGACAGCACCTGCATCGGCTGACAGCCGTAGCGATACTGGTAGCGATTATCTCACTGGGAGCGATCCGATTTCAGACTTCTTTTTACTCTGTCGGCGGTAACCACATTGTTACTTACACGCAGGATCGGCCGGTGCTTGCAACTATTCGAGGGCGGGTAGAATCGGCTCCGGTAACCTTCAGCCGGCCAGCCTCCCAAGGCGGGGGTTTTTCCCGTCCACCCCAGACCCGATTTGTACTGTCGGTAGATCAGATAAACACAAAGGACGGCTGGACTCAAACAAGCGGACTTGTGCGCGTTACAGTCCAGGAGCCTGTCCGCAATTTACCGGCCGGTGCCCAAGTCCAGCTGCCAGGCTGGCTGGGTCGATACCGCAAAGCGGACAACCCCGGGCAATACGACCGGGCAGGTGCGGCTCGTTTGGCCCATACATTTACCTGGCTGAGAGTCCCTGCTTGTGATGGCGTAACCGTTTTATCCGGGGCAGATCCCACATGGTACAAAAGGATACTCTGGAATCTGCGAGCATCTACCAGCCAGCATCTTCTCGGCCTGGGCGTTAGAGAAGAAGGTTACGTCTTAAATGCTTTGTTGATAGGCCAGCGACACCCCGTATTGCGTATGCTCAATAAGACAATGATGCGGACCGGAGTCGCTCATCTTATGAGTATCTCGGGGCTGCATTTGGGAATTTTCCTGGGCTTCATTTACCTGCTATTTCGATTGGCGAGTTTCTCTCCCCGTCGGGCAGCGGCGGTGGTACTGGCAATTTTGGTTGGGTATGTCCTACTGGCCGAGCCGAGAGCGCCACTTTTGCGGTCGGCTATCATGGCTGGGGCTTTGTGCTTAAGCCAATTGACCGGCAGAAAAGTTTCAACGCTTAATTCGCTGGCACTGGCGGGGATCGTATTGCTGGCAATTGACCCGGCCCAGTTGTTCGGCGCGGGCTTTCAGCTGAGTTTTGCTATCGTCACCTGCGTGATCCTGTTCAATCGCCCGATGCGAAATCTGTTATTCGGCCGCTGGCTTAAAAGACGAGGGCTTATGGTCTTCCGTGATCCGGGGCAACCGGGAAGGTGGATACGGTGGAAAATAAACTCCTGGTTGATGGAAGCGGTTTCAATGAGCCTGGTCGCTTTTATATCGGCGGCGCCTCTGGTAGCGTTCCACTTCGGCCTGTTCAGCCCACTTTCGCCGGTACTTAGCCTGTTGCTACTGCCCCTGCTGGTTGCAGTACTCGTACCGGGCTATTTATCTGTTGCACTGGCACCGCTGGCGCCGAATCTTTCGTTCTGGGTAGGTAAGCTCGCAGCAAACTCGGCTGAAGTTTTAACCGATACTGCTCAAGCTTTCGGGAAGATCGGCTGGGCTAGCTGGCAGATCAGGCCGGTGGATTTAATCTGGGTAGTTACCTGCTATCTGGCACTTGCTGCGATTGCTTTGAGAAACCGACTCAGACTTGGTCCGGTTCTTGTTGGCTTGGTCGTAGCGGCATGTGTGGGACAGACAATTTGGTCTCAACTGCCAGCCGCCCTGCCGGAAACGGCCGAGTTGAATATTCTGGCCGTGGGCCCAGGCCAGTGTGCAATCCTGCGTACACCATCGGGCGAGACATTCATCTTTGATGCGGGAACACAAAGCAATTTTGACGTTTACACTCAGGTGATCGAACCATTTTTTCGCCACCACAAGCTCCCTACCCCGAAGGCAGCGTTTATCTCTCATGCCAATACGGACCACTTCAACGGCCTGTCTGGACTTTTGGATCAGGCTCGACTCGGCCGGGTTTACCTAAACGATTACTTCGCCGATCATGCCAAGGACAATCCCCCGGCTGGGGCGCTACTGGCTAAACTGGCCTCTAACGGCACGGAAGTTGTTCACCTGCGGAAATCTGACGTGGTGCAATTGGATAGCCGAACGAGTGTGCAGGTGCTCTGGCCGCCTTCCGGTCAGGGCCAGGAACTGACCGTTAACGATACATCACTGGTTTTGAAAATTACTTGCGACGACAAATCGGTCCTGCTCTGTGGCGATCTGGATGAGGTCGGTCAAGCGGCGATGACTGCCCAGGCTGGGGTTTTAAAATGCGACGGACTCATCGTCCCACATCATGGCGGATGGGAACCCACCTTGCCCCAATTCGTAACCGCTACCGGCGCGGAAGTAATACTGGTGAGCAATTCATACAACCCGCGTCCTCCGGCAAGTAACCAACATGCTGACAGGTTCTACGCTGAACTGACCAACGGCTATCATTATCTGTCTACCGCACGGAACGGCTGGGTTCAGTTGAAATTCGGCGCCGGTGTTATGGCCCTGGACTCGATGCGATAGAATCTTTAGAGCACTTTATGATTGAATGTAGCGATTGGCCGTCGGCGAGGACAAGGCTGACAAGGAAACCGAAACAGGCGATGCTGTTGCATCGTCGATGGCCGACGACGGGCAAAGGACAATAGATGGCAGTCGAATATAAAATCATCAGCATTGGGACACTTTCACATAACAGGCTTTGGGGTGAGAACGCCCCTATCAGGACAGCTCATGCAACAACCACGCTGGTTAGTGACGAAAAGCGCCTGATTCTGGTAGACCCCTCTCTGCCGGGACAGATACTTGCCGCCAGGTTCAACGAACGAACCGGCAAACAACTGGATGATGTTACCGATGTGTTCTGCACAACGCTGAGACCAGTCCACCGCAGAAGCATAGAAGCCCTTCAAAACGCACGCTGGTGGACCAGTGAACTTGAGCTGACCAGCTATCGAGATTACCTGGAAGGTTTGGCCGACTCATCCAAGCGCCTGGCCAGTGAAGATTCACAATTTATCGAAGCAGACCTGAGACTGCTTAGCCGGTTTAGCCCAGCACCCGAGAGATTCAGCGAACAAGTACAGCTATATCCTCTCTATGGAGCTTCGCCTGGCTCGGCTGGGCTGCTTCTCGCCCCGGCTACCACCACAATCATTATTGCCGGAGACGCAGCAGTTACAAGCGAACACATACATGCCGGCCAGATTTGGCGCAACTGTAGTGATACCGAAGCAGCACTGGAGTCTTTGGGCGATTTACTTGAACTGGCTGACATTATCATCCCCGGTCACGACAATGTGATCTTCTCTAGCCGTCGCTGGCTGTGACCTGCCAGTCATGGTACAATTGTATTGCTTCGATGGACGCACCGACCGAACAAGCTGATGAGCCCGAGCCACTTAGGCCCAGCCAAGCCGCAAAGGCAGCTGGTCCATGATCGACTGGGGTCAATTCCTAACCGAGCACATGTGGCACTTCGGGGCCATGGTCGTGCTGCTGGGGTTTTCAGGCTTTTTCAGCGGAACTGAAACTGCACTGTTCAGCCTTTCTCGCGGGCAATTGCACCAAATGAAACAATCCTCCGCCACGGGCCGGGTGGTTGCGTCACTGATGGCCCGTCCTGAAAACGTCCTCAATTGCCTGCTTCTGGGCAATATGCTGGTCAACGTTGCCTACGCAGCGACATCTACTTTCATTGTCTATAACCTAAGAGACGCCGGGGCGAGCGGTCTTGTCGTAACCCCTGCATTATTAGGTCCGCTGTTGGTCCTGATCCTGATCGGCGAGGTAGGGCCAAAGACGATCGCCTACGTTTATCGGCAGCGATGGGCCTCTCTGGCTGCGGAGCCTTTGATTATCTTCCGACGCCTGCTGTCGCCCATCCTTCGCCTGTTCCAGGTACTATTGATCGGCCCGCTGACCCAGATTATTGCCCCGGCAAAACAGTCAGGCCTGATTAAGGCTAAAGAACTCGCAGCCTTGTTGGAGCTGTCGGCTAAACAGGGCATTATCGACCACGATGCCAGCGAGCTAGTCCAGGAAATCCTCGAACTTCCCAACCTGCATGTAAACGACATTATGGTCCCGCGGGTTGATATGGTTACCTTCAGCCTCGACGGCAGAAAATCAGATTTGATTGACCTGTTTGTAAAAACCCGACTGCGAAAAATCCCCGTTTATGACGAGAACCCGGACAATATCGTGGGGGTCGTCCATTTCAAACGATTACTGCTCGAGAAGGCTAGTAACCTGCGGGAACTCGTGGTCAAGATTCCCTTCGTTCCCGAAGCAGCCAATCTGGAACGGCTGCTATTGCAGCTGCGAGCGAAACGGGCGCAGATGGCCATCGTTGTCGACGAGTACGGCGGGACGGCTGGGCTTGTAACAATCGAGGACGTATTGGAAGAAATCGTTGGCGATATTCCCGATCCGTACGAATCCCAAAACGCCGGACCCGCTATCGAAATGATCGGGCCCTCACAGTACATAGTCCAGGGCGACCTTGCCATTCACGAATGGTCCGATATTTTCAAGCTAGACCTTACAGGTCCGCGGATCTCCACGATAGGCGGATTCGTCTTATCTCTTCTCGGGAAAATACCTTCACCGGGCGAGACGGTAACTTATCGCAACTTGAAGTTTACGGTCCTCCAAATGAGAACCCACCGCATTGCCAAGCTGCGGCTGGAACTGCTGGAGGATCAGTCATGATCGCTGTAACGGATGCGGCATTGGCCTATACCGCCTGGGCAGTTTTATTGCTGCTATCGGTTCTTGGAACTGCATTTTTCTGCGGGATGGAAACCGGCATCTATGTGCTCAATAAAATCCGTCTGGACCTTGCCGCAGAGTCAGGTAAGGCAAGTGCGCGCCTGCTCCGCAGGTTGTTGAGTAAACCAAAGAACTTGCTCAGTGTTCTGCTGATAGGAACCAACCTGGCCAGCTACTTTGCAACTTTCGCCATTAGTTCGATCTTTATCCGAGCGGGATATGAACGATCGGCAGAATGGATGACACTACTGGTCGCTACCCCGATATTGTTTGTCCTTGCCGAAAGCGTTCCGAAAAATGTATTTGCCAGGTTGGCTGAAAAACTTCTCTACCGCATGACCTGGCCTTTAGCAGCTTCAAGCGCCTTGCTCAATGCGATTGGCCTGGCCCCACTGGTGCGAGGATTTTCCACAATGCTTATCGCCTTGGCCGGTTCGAGAGGCCAAATGGCCAAGTATTCCCAGCCATTGCTGGCAACGCTCGTTGCCGAGGGCCATGCCAGCGGCGCACTTACACATTTTCAGTCCGCCATGGCTAATCGCGTCATGCGAATCGGCGAGATCAACTTAGCTGAGGTAATGGTTCCCATGGCCAGGGTAGTAAAGGCTGATCTGGACGCCAGGGCCGATCAACTGATGGACATTATCTCCCGCGAGCGTTTCTCCCGTATTCCGCTGCTCGATGAGAACGGACAGGTTAAATCGATACTGGATACCTTCGATGTACTGGCCGGGACAGATGAGATCGAACCCCAACTTCTTGGCAGGCCCCCGATCATCTTCGTCGAATCCACGTCAGTGACGGATGCACTCTATCGGCTCCAGAGAGCCAAGGAAGTTATTGCCGTAGTAGCCAGCCCCACAGGCAAACACGTCGGCATCGTAACGATAAAGGATCTCGTTGAGGAAATTGTCGGCGAGCTTCACCAATGGTAGCCAACAAATGCTATCGGACAGCATCGACCAGTAAGCGGACCAAGGCGTCCTGGAAGTCTTTCGCTTGCCATTTCCTGCCCAAGGGAATGTCGTTTACGAGAATCGTAAAGGCCATTGCGGGGGTACTATTGGAATCCAGCACATAGCCAGCCAGTGAAGAAACATTCGCCAGCGAACCCGTTTTGGCTAATACCCGCCCGCGATAACCGGCCGCCGAAAGCCTTGACCGCATTGTTCCATCAACACCGCTGACCGGAAGCGAATCGATAAAGATCCGCCCAGCCTCCCAGGCTGAGAGTTTTTCCAGCAGCTTGCACATGGCCGAGGGTGTAACACGGTTTTTCTTAGAAAGCCCACCACCGTCTCGAATCACCAATTCAGACCGCCCCAGCCCGTAGACTTTTCCAAGGACTTTCGATGCGATATCGGCACTACCGGACCAACTACCATCGCCGGCCCGGAGGAACATTGCCTCTCCCGCCAGGTTCAGGCTCCTCTTGTTCGCACGGCCCATAATTACCGGCAGTGGGTTACGAGTTTGGCTGATGAGCTTAGCTGAAGTCAGATCGACCTCGTCCAACTGAATTTTGCGCACCGAGCCGCCGATATCTACACCTGCACTTGCCAGCCTGTCGGCAAAGACTCGCCCCAACAACATCGCAGGATCGTCAATAGCAACACTTAACGGATCTGGCGCAGCCTGAGTGATGCTGCCGGTCAAAACCACCACAGCCTCGTTCTTATCCGTCCGAAGCGACCAGACGTGCTTACGCCCTACCTTGACTCTGTTATCGACGGTTATGAATCGACTGGCCGGGGAGATAGTTGCAAGGGCCGAGAAATTTTCAATACCAAAGGTGACGTCCAGGCAATTGTCGTGGAAGTTCAGCCCTGCTACAGGGGCTGAGTACCAACGGGCATGTTGGCTCGCAGGCCAGTCCGGATGCCTGCCAGTTGCTGGGGGGCCTGGACTGATCAGTAACAGATCATTACATCCCTTGGGGGCTAGTGCATTGGCGGCTGCTGCTGCCCAGAAATCCAACTGCTGATAGATGCTCTTACCCAACTTACCCGCCAGGTAGGGGTCGCCCAGTATCGGATCGAAATCGCCGACAACTACGATATCCGACCCGCGCAGATAAACAGATGTAGTGAACTGGTAATCCGATCCCAATCGGGCAATGGCTACCGCTGAGGTGAGAATTTTCTGGCAGCTTGCGGGAATCATCGGCTTATCTGCGCCGATTGCTGCGATCTGCCGGCCTGTTGTTAAATCCCAAACCGCCAGACCTGCTCGCCCGCTGGATTTACTGGAAAAAGTATCGGCCAGAGACTGCAGTTTACTCTCGAGCGGCTTATCCAGGTCCCCCAGGGCGATCGCAGGGACAAGGCACACAAACGCAATGGCTGTGCGCCTAAAGGCAGATTTACCGATAGTTTCTAATTTCCAAAACAAGTTCCCACCGCCCTGGCCGCCCGAACCAGGTGATCGTCGGGGGCGACCGTACGAATCTTGTTGGCAACATCGGCCATGTCGACCGAATCAATTTTGCCTGCTTTTTGGACGACCAGCCGGCCAAACCGGCCGGAAGATAGAAGCTCGAACGCATGGTAACCAAATTTTGTCGACAGGACCCTGTCGAAGGCTGTGGGTGTACCTCCTCGCTGGACGTGGCCCAGGACCATCGAGCGAGATTCAATACCCGTCGCCTGCTGAACAGAATCGGATACATATTTGCCCACTCCGCCCAAGCGAATCGGATCTGGAGAAGTCTCGTCGATTCGCTCGACGAACTGCTTGCCACCAACCGGAGAAGCACCCTCTGCTACAGCGATAATAGTAAATCGTTTGCCGTGCTTACTTCTGGCGACACACTTTCGGGCAATGCTGTCGATGCTGAAGGATATCTCCGGCATCAAAATAACATCTGCCCCGGAAGCAACACCTGCATGCAGGGCAATCCAGCCGGCGTATCTGCCCATCAGTTCAACCACCATTACTCGATGATGGCTTGATGCCGTTGTATGAACCTTATCGAGGGCATCGACGGCAGTTGTAACCGCGCTATCATGGCCGAAGGTGACTTCCGTGCCACACAAGTCGTTATCTATAGTCTTCGGCACGCCTACGACCTTCATACCCCGGCTCATCAGGTCATAAGCCCCGCTCATGGTCCCATCACCACCAATAGTAACCAACGCATCCAGGCCCGCCTGTTTGTAATTATCCATAACCTTATCGCGAACGTCCTTGACGGCCCACTTGCCATTTTCCAAAACTGAAAACGCAGCAGGGTTGGCCTTGTTGCACGAGCCCAGAATGGTCCCGCCGCGGGTGAGAATGTCACTGACGTCTCGGTTGGAAAGCGGCTTGATTCTGTTTTCTATCAAACCGAGGTAACCGTCCTCGATACCCATGACCTCTATCGAGCCATCCATCGCTGCTTTAGAGACCGCCCGAATGACCGCATTGAGACCAGGACAGTCCCCTCCGCCGGTGAGAATACCAATTCGCTTGATCTTCTGGCTCATATTAACTCCCTGGGGAATATCTACCCAAAAGCAGAAATTAACAACTCAAACCATCATTACGGTAGAATCTTATAAAAAATTCCCAATAATAAATACAAAGGCTAGAAAAATAGGCTGATTTATGTATAATAAAACATCGATTATTTCCGATAGTAACTACGGACGGGCCCCTGCACTGAGGATTTTTTATAATGCAGAACAATTCGTCAACTGAACGGAGAGCCCACAGGCGATATCCTTTAGCAACGAGTATTTCCTTCTACCACGATCAGTCCCAGCGAAGTTTTCCGGGGCGATGCGTCGATGTCTCCGATGGCGGAATGATGATGTATATTCCAGCTACTTCACCCATCCAGCCGGGCCAGGCAATCCGCCTTACGGTGGGCAGCGTAAACAGGCCAGAGTTCGCCGGTCTGGGCGAAAAGCCCGTCGATGCTACCATAGTTCGAGTCGACCGGCATTCTTTGCTGACATTCGGCCACGTGTCTGTGGGCGTAAAATTCAGCCCCAGCCTACCGTCTTAAATCCGTTAAGCCCTGCCAAGACATCTCTATTGTATCGGACCGCCCAACAGAGGGCTTATTTGTAGTAATCCAGCAGGTCGCCCTCAGCTTCCCACATCTCGTCGAACATCTTTTTGATATCGTCAAGCTGAACCCTCGCAGCTGTGATAGGATCGACACACAAAGCATGGAAGGCTGCGTCGCGATCTTTTTCAAGAATCGCCTTGGCCGTTAGTTCCTGAACGTTGATGTTGGATCGGACAAGGGCTGCACACTGCGGCGGGAGGTCGCCGAAGTAGCACGGGTGGATGCCCTCACCATCAACCATGCAGGGGACCTCTACGCAACTGCCCTGTTGCAGGTTGGTGACCAGGCCGGTGTTACGAACATTGCCGTGGAACCGCATCGGCTCACCGGTTTGGATAGCTTCTATGATTCCCGAAGCGTATTCGTGCGAGCGGATCAGTTCGATGCTATCGGCGTCTTCGGTCTTAATGCCCATATCTTCGAACCATGCGGCACGCTTGCCCTTAATGCCACGGGTCATATCACGATACTTTTCGAGCCGTTCAGTTTCATACTGGAAGTAGGGCAGGTACTCAGACATGTGCCGACTGGCTTCAGTGGTGAAATAGCCAAAATGCTTCAGCAAGTCGAAACGGACCGGGTCCTTGGCGTAAATCTCGGGATCATTCCCCGCCTGGCGAAGCTTTGGATAAGCGTCTTGTCCGTTATGGGTAAATTCCTTGAACCAGCACATATGGTTTATGCCAGCCGGCCAGAAGCCGATTTCTTCGTAGGGTACGCCGATATAATCTGCCATCGCTTTCGACGTGCCCTGAACGGCGTGGCAGAGGCCTACTACCGGAACTTCGGCGACGGCATCCATTATCCAGGTGAGTATCGCCATCGGATTGGTGTAGTTAATGACGGTTGCATTGGGTGCCAGCTCATTTACGTCGCGGACGATGTCCATAAGTACCGGGCCAGTCCGCAACCCACGAAAAATGCCACCGGGGGAGACGGTATCGCCGACGACCTGCCTGACGCCATACTTTAATGGTATGTTCATCTCCGACTCATACAGGTCGCCGTAATAGGCAGGTCCGCCGACAGAAATTGACGTTATAACAAAGTCTGCCCCGCCCAGTAGCTTTCGCCTGTCCGTGCCGGAAGTGACCGTCGCGGGCAGTTTATGGTGATCTATCGCCGACTGGACGAACTCGTGGACGCCATCCATCCGTTCAGTTTGGATATCGCAAAGGACTATCTCGGTATCTTCAATCGGCTTACGCGAAAGAATATCGATCGATAAACGAGACCCAAAAGCACTACCTGCACCGACAATAACAACCTTCATTCTTGACACTCCTGTCTATTGATAATTCAGCGAATATACCTTCAAAAAACCTACTGGCTGGGCGAAAGGCAAAACTCTTCATCCGCAGCCACGGTCGTAGAAACCAACTCGATACCATCACTAGCTGGGAAAATCGCACTGATTTTAACCGGGTAATCCCAATCGGTAGTTACTTTACCACAGATGCTCTTGTCGGTCACCTCAACGTCCGCCAATTCTGCACCACCGCCCGAAAGGTGCAAATCCGTACCGACAATCAAGGGCCTGCCTTCCCATGGAGCAATCCGCAACAGTCGCGTGCCGTGGGCGGGAATCTCCAATTCGATCGGATCATCGGCAGTTATTATTCCCAGGAACTGCTGGCCTTGAAATTCAAACACCGCGTACCGGCTGTGGCCTTCAAATCCCGCTTGGAGAAGTTTCAGCGTCCTGCTGGTTGGCTCTTCGTCCCAATTACACACAGCCAGCGTGAACCAGGGGTCCAAATCTTTACATTTCGGTTCGATCTTACTCTTGAGCAGGGTGGGGCAGTTTTCATGTTCGAAATCAAGTACATTAGCCGGCGGGCCAAAGGCGGGAATCATGTGACGCAACAGGGCTCGACGATCTTCCGGCAGCTCAGCCATGCGCTCGGTCAAATTCGTGCAACCGCCGGTGGTGTACTGACGGACGACAAGAGTAAATGCCTCGGCGTCAGTGAATTTCCCATCCGAAAGCAAATCGTGCTTGGCAGCGACATGTTTCCGGAAGGGCTCGGCCCGGCGGCGGAGCATTATCGAATCAGGGTCGATCTCGACCAACTTGCCCAGATAATTCCGCACCATCGCCTGCTTACACTGAGCGAGCATTCCGCCCTTTCGCGTTCCGAAGTAGTGCTCCCAATTGCCCAGCGAGTCGGCGCCGACCCGCAATGAATCGATGAGGTCCAAAACCCCCGCCCCCTGCAGGCCGCCGCACAATTGCATGTGAACGTCAGGGCCGAGTACGTCGCGGATTATCTCTATGCCTCGCCGAAATGCGTCAGCGCGCGTCGCGGTAGGATCATGGAAGCAGCTTCCCGCGCGGAACATATTCGTTACGAAATCCAGCTTGTGGAAAGTAAAGCCCCAGCTCTTGAGACGGCCCAGATATTCACGCAGGTATTCCTCGGCAAACGGATGGGTCGGGTCCAGTAGATAGCATTCCCCTTCGATATATCCAAAAGTTGCAGGCCCGCCGTTGATATCCTTTGCAATCAGTTCTGGATGGGCCCGGGCCATTTTAGATTTGGCCATAAGTGCAAATGGAGCGGTCCAGATACCCGGGACCATGCCGGCGGCGCGAATCTTTTGAGCTTCCCCGGCCATGCCGTCGGGCCATTTCTCGTTTGCGCCCCAATCACCGAATGCGTCAATCCAGCCGTTGTCGATGATGAACACATCTACTGGCAAGGGCCGATCCTTGAGGATCGCCAGATTCTCATCGAGATCGGCCGGCAGGAACTCCCGGCCGTAGAAATACCAACTGCAGAAAACATTCAACCGTTCACCCGACGCTGAGATATTCAAGTGCTTGGACTGAAGATTAGCAAATCTTGAAAGGGCCTCGGCCTCAGTGTCGGCCTGGTACATCAGAACCCAGTGAGTTTTGCGCTGCTGGCCTGGGGCCAGTGTGATACTGTCGAAATCACAAACAATGCCGAACTCATCCAGCGCGGTATTGTCGGCTGAGGGGACAAAATAGAATGTACCCACATGCTCCCGCTCGTTCATTATGCCCATAAAAAGGCCAGGCTGATCGGGTTGGGCTTCATTTTTAATGAACGTCGCCGGCTCGGAGAAGATCGTCCTGCCGTCGCGCTGCTCATCCACCTGCCCTGCAGAAACCAGCCCCGGCGTATTAGATGCAGCCTCAATTAAGGCATCTTCGTAATCTACATCCCTGCGCCAAGGCCTGAAGCTGCCTGGAATCCCAGCCTTGCCTCGCGTAAGGTGAAGCACCCGCCAGGTTGACATCGTCCCACCGGCAATCTTGAGGTTCTCGTCAGATCGAACTGTAAATGGAGTGAGAGATCCCAATCGAACAGACTGAGAACTTGTATTTTTTATCACCAGCCGAACGCCTAGATATTGGCCGTCTTCGCTTAGAAAAAACTCTCGCGTAAGTTCTATTCCTTGAGAGAGGGAAACTTCACGGACAACCTTACCGGCCACCCCGGCCAGTTCCATCTGGCCAACATGAGTTTCGGTGAAATCTACCGCACAACTCGGCCCTTCCGGCAGCCAAGGCCCGGGAGTCTCCCCCCACAGTGCGACAGAAGAATTAATGACGCTAAATTTCGCGCCCTGCCGCTTAAGCTCCATTGACTCATATTTCACAAATCTTTACCTCTGTCTGCTAACGGTTTAGTTTCCAGCTTTGAGGGTAAACTCCGAGTCGCCGATAGCAACAGTTGTTGTTACCACGGAAAGCCCGTCACTGCCTGGGAAGACTGCGGTTACGTTGACCGGATAATCCCAATCGGTAACGACCCTGCCGGTGATGGAATCGTCACTTATCTGGATGTCCGCCAATTCTGCTCCACCGCCTGAAAGGTGCAAATCCATACCGACGATCATCGGCTTACCGCTAAATGGCGCGATCCGGAGAACGCGGGTTCCGTGGGAGGGGATTTCCAATTCGATAGATTCATCTGCCGAGAATGTTCCCAGGAATTCCTGCCTAGCAAACTCGAACAGGGCGTATTCGCCATCGCCGTTTACGCCTGCCTCCAAAAGCGTCAGCGTCCTGACAGTGGGTGTGTCATCCCAGTTGGAGACCGAAAGTGTCTGCCACGAACCCAGTGCCTGACAGTTGGGCTCGATATCCGTAAGCGCCAGCGTCGGGCAATTGGGCCGATCGAGGTCGACAATTTTAGCCGGTGGGCCGAAGGCTGGGACCATGTGCCTCAGCAGTGCCCTTCTGTCTTCGGGAAGCTCAGCCAACCGTTCGGTTATGTCCGTATAGCCGCCGCAAAGGTACTGCCTAACGACCAGTGTAAATGCTTCATCATCGGTGAACTTGCCATCGGAGAGGCGATTATGCTTTGCGGCCTTGTGTTGACGGAACGGTTCCTCACGGCGACGCAACATGAGCGAATCCGGATCGCCCGGTATCAGATTGCAAAGATAGTTTCGTACCATAGCCTGCTTGATCTGAACGAGCGTACCACCGGCCCTGTTGCCGGAATAGTGCTCCCAATTGCCTAGCGAGTCGGCCCCGAGGCGAATCGAATCTGCCAGGCCGAAGTTGCTTGAACCCATCAGCCCGCCGCAGGACTGGAAATAGCAATCCGGGCCAAGTGCTTCGCGAATAAGTTCCAACCCAAGCCTGTAAGCCTGGGCCCGATTGACGTGCGGATCCTGGAACCGCAGATCGCCAATGGTTATCGCCCGGGTGAAATCCATCTTATGGTAGGTAAAGCCCCAACCCTTGAGCCTGTTGAGATACTCATCGAAATACTCCTTGCAGAACGGGTGGGTGGTATCCACAACGTAGCATTCACCCTCGACGTAGCCAAACATTGCGGGATCACCCGAAGGCGTTTTGGCTATGAGCTCGGGATGAGCCTTGGCCATCTTCGACCAGGGCATCATGACAAACGGTGCGGTCCAGATACCGGGTATTAAACCGGCGTCACGAATCTTATCAGCAGCTGCCGCCATGCCATCAGGCCAGAGATCACTGGCATTCCAATCGCCGAACGTGTCATTCCAGCCATTGTCGATTATAAAGACATCCATCGGCATGGGACGATCCTTGAGAATCTTAAGGTTCTCGTCCAAATCTTCCGGACAGAACTCTCGCCCGTAGAAATACCAACTGCAAAAGACGTTCATTCGCTTCGCCGAAAGCCGGTCGATGTTGTAGTGGCTGGCCTGGAGCCCGACAAAGCTGGCGAGTGCCTCTGCCTCGCGATTGCGCTGATACATCAGAATCCAATGCGTGTCGCGGCTGGCGCCGGGATCGATCACAACATCATCGAACTCACAGAATACACTGAACTCAGACAGCCCCTTATTGTCCTGGCTCGGGGAGATGCAAATTGAAGTCAGGTGCTTCTGTTCGCCCATAATGCAGACGAACACGCCCGGATCATCAAGCCGCTGTTCATTTTTTACAAAAACAGCAGGCTCGGCGAAGATGGTCTTCAAATTGAACTTTGAATCCAGATCACCCTGAATGCCAGCACCGGCCTTGATATTTGCGGCGTTGAATGCGGCGTCTTTATAGTCGACATCAATCTGCGAAGGCCTAAATACGCCGGGCATGTCAGATTTGTGACGGCTTAGTTTCAACACTCGCCACGTTGGCAGCGCACCGCCGGCGACTTTGAAATTCTCATCACCCTTAACGCGAAGCGGTGTCATGGAAGTCAGCCTGATAGGATCAGAGCCAATATTCTTAACCGTCATCCTCAACCCGACGTATCTGCCATCGTCTCCGAGGAAGAACTCACGGGTCAGCTCGACCTGCCCTGACTGAGAAGTCTCGCGAATCACCTTGCCTGCAATCCCTGCGATTTCCGTATCGGACGTCCCGGATTGAGCAAAGTCGATCTGGCCGGCCTGCCCTACCGAAAGCTCCGGCGGCAGAGTAGTCCCAGCCAGTAAGAGATGGCTATTGCCTATCCGAAACGACGCTCCCTGTCTCTCAAGTGTCATTGGATCGTACTTCATATACTTCATTCCCTTTTCAGTAATCTGATGGAGAGATTACAAAACCAGCAGAAAAAAACTCCTGAGAACAACCAGCCCTTTCACAATGAAATCCATACAAATTGGCTGATTCTGCTTAGGTAGGATAGCAAAAAACAGGCGAAAAAGCCCTAGGCTTGTCGAGTCAGGGATCTAAAGGCCTTCAGAAGCTTCTGGGTAATCGGCCCTGCAGAGCCATTTCCAGTGAGCTTATCGTCAATCTTTGTAACGGCGATAATCTCAGCTGCTGTGCCTGTAAGGAAGCATTCGTCTGCCCCGAAGACAAACTCCAGGCCAAACAACTGCTCGATAGCTTCAATGCCAAGTTCACCGGCCAAACCCAAGACCACCTGCCGAGTGATACCCATCAAAATACCAGCCTCTGCCGGTGGCGTGAAAACCTTACCATCCTTGACGATAAAAATATTATCACCGGTGCATTCGGCGACGTACCCGTCGGCATTAAGCATGATGGCCTCAGATGCACCGGCATCGATAGCTTCGATCTTGGCGACGGTATTGTTGAGGTAGTTCAGCGTCTTGGCAGACGGTAAGAGCATCGATGATGACGTACGCACGGTCTTGGCGATAATAACCGGCAGGCCCTGGGCGTACATCTGCTCGGAATACAAAGCGATACTATCGACGATGATAAAAGTCGTTGCCTTCTTGCAAACGAATGGGTCTACGCCCAAATCTCCAACGCCGCGCGTAACGACCAGGCGGATGTAAGCATCGACACGATCATTGACCCGTACCGCTTCGTTCATTGCATCGGTTAACTGGGCCTTGGTGTAGGGGATATCGAGGCGAATATACTCAGCCGACCCAAAGAGCCTGTCCAGATGCTCGGCGCACTTGAAAATCTTGCCGCCATAAACGCGGATACCTTCGAAGATGCCGTCACCGTAAAGGATCGCATGATCAAAGACATTGATCTTCGCATCTTGAGAGTCAACAAATTCGCCGTTCAGCCAGACTTTCATCGCAAGCTCCAGGGCCTATAGAGGCAGCCATGATATGGCATGTAATTTTTTTCGGCAATAAGTGTTTGCCAATTGAGGTTTTTTTAAAGGCGAATTCACGCCCCACTGCTTGCAAATGACTTGAATGTCTGGATGTAGCCGGCCTGGGTGCCAACGTCAAAGGCCTGGCCTTCGATCTGAAAAAGATAGTACCGGCCTGGATACCGATCCATTAACATCGAATGCGCTGTGGCTAACTCGACCTCACTGCCTGGAGGCCGATCCTCACCGGCCAGCTCGGATAGGCAATCGAAAATCTCAGGCCCAAAGATGTATATCCCGCAATGGCCAAGAAATTGATCGCCATCAAGGCCGGCGGTTACAAGCTCGCTTCTAGCTAATTCCAGTTCGGGCTTTTCGACAAATGCTGTGCAGCGATACACACGGTCAGCTATCGACTCTCCCCCAGCGACACCAACGAAGCCGAGTTGGCCTGGCCCGACAGGCTGGACGCCGATCATTGCTGCCGCATCGAAACTACAGGCCGCTTCTGTAACCTGGGCTCCGCAAGGCCTGCTGCCCGCCAAGGCCCGGTAAACATGATCTCCCAGCAGCAATGCAAACCGACGGTTCTCCACGAAATCTTTCGCCAACAAGACCGCATCTCCAAAGCCGGCTGGGGATTGTTGAATAATGTATTCAATCTGCCCCGGCAAGTTGGCCTCGGAGTATTTTCGAGCTTCGGTAAAATAAGACTCAAATAATTTTTGCTGCCGAGGCGAGACGATCAAAGCAACTTCATCGATCCCAGATGAGACAGCTTCCTGGCAGATAAGATGAACAACTGGTCTAATTTCCCCAGTTGGCGACGGCAGGGGCAGAAGCGATTTCGGCAGAACCGAGCTTAAGGGGCCGCCCCTTGTAGCTCTGCCGGCAACTGGTATGATCGCTTTTTGTATCGACTTGCTCAAAGGTTCAACCCTTTCAGCCACTTACGATACAGCAGGTAACAGTTCAGGGCAATCTATTGCCGATCCGTTTGTCAGGGGATAGAATTTTCCAGGTGAACGTAAGATAAAAGAACAGAGAAAAGTTTTTTTCAGCGACACGGTTCAGGGAGAGAATTTAAGAGGCACTGCCTACCGGTGAGTCACAGATGAAAGAACATCGTAAGGTTTTCTATAGCGGCACAGTTCAGGGAGTGGGTTTTAGATACGCTGCCTGTAGAATCGCAGCTGGATATGATGTGGGCGGGTTCGTCAGTAATCTGCCTGACGGACGGGTCGAATGCGTCGTAGAAGGTGAAGCTGGACAGGTGCGGGCATTTCTGGATGATCTGCGGGACACAATGAGTGGTCACGTAATAGACCTTCAGGAGCACAAGGGCCCCTTCACCGGCGAATTTGACGGCAAGTTTATCTTTCGATGAAAGTTACTGCCCTTTTCCCACCTATGGCTGTATTCTTGTCGGAGGATTAATGGCTGAATCAAACCCACATTCTCACGCCGGCCTGACGGGTAGAAACATAACCCTTGCAGCAATCGCCGTTAACGGCCTGCTCGCTGGGTCGAAGATAGCCGTGGGGTTTGGCTCGGGCAGTCAGACAATTCTTGCTGACGGCCTTCACAGCGGGTCCGATCTTATGACCGACCTGGCTGTGCTGGCTGGGATGAGCGTTTCGGACAAACCCGCCGATGAGTGTCATCCCTACGGCCATCGTCGTGTAGGCACGCTGGTAGCACTGATCGTCGGCAGCGGCCTGATAGCCGGTGCATGCATGATCGCCTTCAATGCCATCGAAGCACTTCGCCAGGGGCCAAGGCAGGTATACGCTATCTGGCCTTTGATCCTGGCTGTCGGAACCATCCCCATAAAGGAAATCCTGTTTCGCCTGACCAAGCAGGTTGGCGAGAAAAAAGGTGACCTTTCACTATTAGCCAATGCGTGGCATCATCGAAGCGACGCCTTTACATCACTCGCTGCGGCAGCGGGCCTTACCGGTGTGCTGATTGGCGGGCCAAGCTGGTGCTTCTTGGATTCGGCGATGGGCCTGGTCCTGTCAGCCTTTGTTCTGGTCGTTGCAGTAAAGATTATGAAAGTGGCTGCATCCGAGTTGGTAGATCAGGCGCCCAAGGCTGAATTACTGGCTGGAATCGAAGATATAATAATGCAAACTGACGGCGTTAGAGGTCATCACGCCCTGAGAGCCCGCAAAATCGGCGGGCGAGTTTCAATGGATATCCACATCCAGGTCAAACCTTCCCTTACCGTTGAGGCAGGCCATGAGATCGCCTCACAAGTACAAACAAACGTCTTAGCTGCCAACCGGGATGTCTTAGAAGTGAACGTACATGTCGAGCCGGCCTTTACGCAATAGCTGGCTTACTCAGCGATTCCGTATCGGCCTATATGCGCACAAACCGCGGTTGTATGGCGATTCAGCCGCTACGGCCCAATGAATAAATTCGCGGAACTTATTCGCTGCAGCTGACCAATCCGAGCATCCATCCATCCTTTCCAACACTTTATCTGTAGGCAGCCCGCTTCTATAGGTGATCTCGAATGCCTCCTTGATCTGCCGACGATCCTCGTTGGAGATATGCTCTGCTCGCCTGAGCCCCACACTATTCAAACCGATCACACCATTGATCTGGCCGACCATCACGTAAGGGGGTACATGGCTTGAAGCCGAGCCGCGGCCCCTGAACATAACCAGTTCACCGACCCGGACGAACTGATGAATTCCGGTACCCAGGGATAACACTACACCGCTACAGACGTGAGAGAAACCGCCAAGCGAAACACCATTAACCAGCACCACGTTATCTTCCAGAACGCAGTTGTGACCTGCATGGGCGTAGGTCATAAAGTAATTGTTATTTCCAATTACGGTTGAGTTTCCCTCACCGGTGGCGCGATTGACGGTAACTGACTCTCTAATAACATTCCCATCGCCGATTTCAACGGAAGAGACCGTATCGGGATCAAACTTAATGTCCTGGGGATAGCCCCCAATTACTGTATTAGAATCTACGAAGTTGTTAGAACCCATACTTGTATGCCGGCGGACAACAACGCTGGAATTTAACTTACAGCCTGGGCCGATTGTTACGTCTGATTCGATAATAGAAAATGGGCCGACTTCCAGATCATCAGCTACGTTTGCCGCAGGATCGATAATTGCTGTCGGATGAATCTTCGTCATTTAGGGCTCTCCCTTGCCGGCCGGTTTCGCCAGCTATTATAAGTAGAATCGCTATGATGTACATCAGGTCGATGGACTTCGCCAGATAAAACGGTTCCGGTCCAAGTAGCCATTTCATTGAACCGGAGGCCCTGCGGCTGTAGAGTATGTGCTGAATTATCCGCTCGCCGAAAGCTGCGTATGCATTGGCGATAAGGGTCTTGTTAATAAATTGGCTCCCTTAAGATGGCTGTAAGTTGTCCCACCAACCAACTTCGGAAACTTCTGGCACCCTTTGCCGAAAGGGCCCAAAGGGATCTACGGGAATTCTTGGTTGAGCCCGGAACACCTTGGGAACTGGCTGAGGCAATGGAGTATTGCGTCCTGAGCGGCGGGAAGCGGTTGCGCCCTGGCCTGGTTTACCTTACAGCAGAGGCTGTGGGGGCAAATGCCGATGACGAACTTACCCGCCGGGCCGCTGTTGCAGTGGAATTGGTCCACTGCTACAGCCTCGTCCATGACGACCTGCCTGCAATGGACGACGACAGCATCCGTCGAGGCCGGCCTACCGCGCATATAAAGTTTGGCCAGGCTATGGCAATCCTGACAGGCGACGCCCTGCTTACCCGCGCTTTTTCCGTGCTGGCCGGCAGCGAAAAACTACAGGCAAGCAAGCTTGTCCAAGAACTGGCAACAGCTGCCGGGCCTGCGGGGATGATTGCAGGCCAAGCTGCCGATATGGATCTGTGCGAAATACCCGGTGGCCTGGAAGGGCTGAAGTTTATCCACAGCCGAAAAACAGCCGCTATGATCTGCGGGGCTGTAAGAATGGGCGGGATTTGCGGCAATGCGTCACCCGAGAAGCTTACAGCTTTAGGCGAATACGGCCTGGCCTTGGGGCTGGCATTTCAACTTACCGACGACCTGCTGGACGTAACTGCCTCCAGTTCCCAGCTCGGTAAGACTGCCGGCAAGGATGCTGCATCGGGCAAGCGTACCCACATCGGCCAGATGGGTCTCGCCCAGGCTACAGATATCGGCAAGGCTCTTACCGACCGGGCCATCGAAGCGATCGCCCCTCTTGGCCTGGCCACTGATTCGCTGGCGTCACTGGCAGTGCTGCTTGCCGAAAGGAAAAGCTAAGCCCATGACCGATCAACAGGCAATGCTACTCGATCAGATACAATCACCCCACCAACTGAGGCGGCTTAAGCCCGAGCAACTGGAGCAACTGGTTGATCAGATGCGAGATCGTATCATTCAGGTCGTCTCGCGCCGCGGGGGACACCTGGCAAGCAATCTGGGCATTATCGAACTGACCCTGGCCCTGCATTACGTATTTGATTTCACGGCCGACAGACTTCTGTGGGACGTAGGCCATCAGTGCTACCCACACAAGATGCTCACCGGCCGAAGCGACAAATTCGATTCTCTCAGGCAAAAGGGCGGGCTCAGCGGGTTCCCCTCGCCGTCTGAAAGTGAGTATGACCTTTTCGCAACGGGCCATGCCGGCTCTGCCATCTCGACAGCAGCGGGGCTAGCCTGGGCCGACCAGAAACTCGGGCGCACTAACAAGGCTGTTGCTGTAGTTGGCGATGCGAGCATTGTAAATGGCTTGTCGCTGGAAGGCATTAATAATGCTGCCCTGCTTAACAGGCAGTTCCTTATTATCCTTAACGACAATTCCATGGCCATCGACCGCACACACGGCGCACTGGCGAAGGTACTGGACCGGGTACGCATGACACACGCCTATAGCGACATCATGCATTCTACGACCCAGCTCTTACAGCACTTACCTCTTGGCGGCGAAATTGGCGACGCTCTACGTCACATCAGAGACGGCTTGAGAAGCACCGTGCACGGAGAACAGGTTTTCGAGTCTCTAGGCCTGCGATACTTCGGGCCTGTCGATGGGCATAATATTGGAGACCTGATCAAGATACTCAACCGCCTTGCCGAGGTTAACCAACCTGTCCTGCTTCATGTGCATACCGAAAAAGGTAGAGGGTGCGATTATGCTGTCGAGGATCCATGCCGGTTCCACAGCACGTCGCCCTACACGATGAAAGATGGCCATGCCTTTTTCCCCGACAAGACCCAACCGACCTGGACCAGCGTTTTCGCCGATGCACTGATTGAACTGGCCGAAAAGGATGAGCGGATAATCGCCATTACTGCTGCCATGCCGGATGGAACGGGCCTGAACAAATTCCGAGACGTTTTCCCCGACAGGTATATCGACGTTGGAATTAATGAATCGCACGCGGTGGCAATGGCTGCGGGGATGGCAAAAGCTGGGCTGAGGCCTGTTGTGGCAATTTACTCTACTTTCATGCAGCGGGCATTCGACCAGGTATTCCACGAGGCAGCTTTCCAGAAGCTACCGGTGGTATTGTGCATGGATCGGGCCGGGCTGGTTGGATCGGATGGTGCGGTTCACCATGGCAATATGGATATTTCATTCCTCAGGCCGCTACCTGGTATGACCCTCATTGCCCCGGCGCAAGAATCGGAAATGAAACCCGCTCTTGAACTGGCTCTTTCGCTGGACGGACCATCGGCAATTCGCTATCCGCGAGATGAAGTGCCAACTCCGCTCAGCCAGTCGTGTCCGCCATTTGAACTGGGCAAGTCTCAGCTTCTGCGCGAAGGTAAGGATGGCACAATTTTAACCTATGGAACGATGGCGGAAGAGGCCATCCGCGCAGCTTCGATACTCCACGAAGAGGATGGAATCGAGGTTTCCGTAATAAACGCCCGATTCGCCAAGCCACTGGACGTTTTGACAATCACCAGAGCAATCGCCTCGTCAAAGCCATTGGTTGTCTGTGAAGATCACGCACTTACGGGTGGGTTCGGGTCGGCTGTGATGGAACTGGCTGCAGCTCGCGGGGTGCCCACCACGAATATCCATCTGATAGGCCTGCCTGACAGGTTCATCCCACATGCCAGCAGAGCAGAACAGCTCACCGAAGCTGGTCTGGATGCAACCCACATAGCTTCGGCTGTCAAAGAGATGCTTCAGCGTTGCTGCTCGCCCAAGGCGAACAAGCTTTAAAAAAACCTTCCTGCATTCAAACGATCAGCATCGCATCGCCATAAGAATAGAAGCGATAGTCCTGTGCGATTGCTTGGCGATAGGCCGACAGAATCATCTCTACTCCGTCGGTCCGCCCCGGTGAGCAAAAGGCCGCTACCAGCATCAGTAACGTGCTTTTGGGAAGGTGGAAGTTTGTAATCATCGCATCGACGAGACTAAATTTCGCTGGCGGGTAAAGAAAAATATCTGTCCACCCGCTGCCGGGGCCAATCGAGCCGTCTATGTCAGCTAAAGTTTCCAGAACTCTGACCGACGTCGTGCCAACTGCAACAACACGCCCGCCTGCATGTTTGGTCTCGTTGATCTCAGCAGCAGTCTCGCCCGACAGGTCATACCATTCCGAATGCATCTTATGGCCTGAAAGCTGCTGGGACTTGACCGGCCAGAACGTTCCCAAACCGACGTGAAGCGTCAGATAGGCGGTTCCGATTCCAGCATCTGATATCTCACCAAGGAGCGAGTCGGTAAAATGCATTCCCGCAGTTGGGGCTGCGACAGCGCCAGCCCGTGAGGCATAGACTGTCTGGTAACGCTCTGGATCACTTGAGACATCCTGACCGACATTGCGATGAATGTATGGCGGAAGAGGTGTCGAACCGGCCTGGGCTAAAACCTCCTCTGCCGGCAAGGGCGGTTCGATCATGGCCCGCCATCGACCTTGACCCAAATTCACATCGAGCCGAAGCGTTGCCCTATCGAACGACTCAAACGCCAGGTACTCGCCGGGTCTGCACTTACCAGCATTTTTCAGCATTACTTCCCATTGGCCCAGCTGCGTCTGGGTAAGGAATAAGCCTTCTATTTTCCCGCCGGTCTGGCGTCTGCAGGCAAACTTTGCCGGCAAGACGCGAGTGTCGTTGAGAATCAATAAATCTCCCGGTGCCAGCAGTTGTGGGAGTTGGAAAAACTTCCGATGGCTAACCTGGCCGGAGTTTCTATCCAGTACCATCAGCCTGGACTGATCACGCTGCTGGACAGGCGATTGCGCTATGCGCCCGCTATCCAAGGGGAAATCAAAATCGCTGGTAGACAGCGTCATGTATTCAACTTACTCCAAATAGATTCGCCCGGGCAAGCCTGGGGTGCTTACCGTAACAGATGCATTCTCATCTGGCCTGGATTTTTGAGTATGTGCGTTTTTACACATAAACTCCAGGATTCTTACTCCGTCAAGGTCTGTAAGGAATGCGAAAAAAACTGCCGGATTATAAAGCCAAGCAAAAGTAATTGCCTGTGGATGTCGATAGTTACCAGATCAAGAGGGGCTTAAATTGGCCGTCAGTAATAAAAGAGCAACTAAGAATGCCTGAACGAACCGCCGATCAGATGGCCAGTGAGTTGGCCCAAATGGATCGCAAAAGCCTGATCGAAACGCTGCAGGGCATGAAGTGCACGTTCGAACTGGATTTTTCCGACGAGTTCCTCAACAGCGTCAGTATTGAACGACTCAGGCACATTGCCCTTGGCGCTAGCCTTCATATCAACCAGGAATCATAACCAGCCAACTCGCCAATCGCCACAGGCAAGACACTCCCTCGACAAAACTAGAGTAACTTCTGGACTGTCTTTTCTGCTCGTTTTCCGATAACCGCAATGCCGAGTTTATCTGCCAGTGCAAGGGTAGTTGGCTTGTCGACAATAAGGGTCTTGCCGGCTTCGACTACCAGACATGCGCACTTGGAGTCCTTGAGGTTCGTGATCGTTTTGGGCCCGATGGTCGGCACATCGAAACGCATATCCTGCTTGGGCCTGGCAACCTTTACCAATGTCCAGGATCCGACCCGGCAAACCCGCCCGGCTCGGCGGATCATTGCATCAGTTCCTTCCATAGCCTCGACCGCAATTATATCGCGTTCCTTGACGGCGATGGCCTGGCCAATATCCAAATCAGCGCTTGCCCGGGCAATCTCCCAGCCAAACTCAACATCGACCTCGCAGCCACGCGGAACGGAAGTGGCCGTCATCAAGCCTTCATCGGCCAACTGGTCCTGACAGTACTTTACGCAGGAAATAAGCTCTATCCCTTCATTTCTCAGTTCATCGGCCACTGCTAATAAAACCGCGTTGTCTCGCTTATCTTTGCGGACACGATGATACCATAGCCATGCTGCCCGAAAATCGGGTACATATTTTAACAGCCGAAGCGGAGAATAAATCTCCCTCTTGCGGACACCACCAATCATAACGGTCTCTTTGACACCGTTAGCACGCAAAAAAGATATCCATTTGCCGATTCGAACGGGGCTGGCCCATATAAAATTATCGGCCACATCTTGCAAGCGAGGTGAGGCCCAATCACTTAGGCCCACCACTATAACTTTTCGGCCTGCCTTGCGCATACCCTCGGCGACCATAAATGGAGGCCTGCCGAAACCGGCAATCAGACCAACTGCTTGGGGGGCAGCCAACGGATTACTCCTTGCCAGCCGGGCCGCCAAGACCCAGGCGCTTTTTGAGAACGTTAATTTCCCGCGTCAGCTTACGAATCGCCGACCGCATCTGAGGCAGGTGGATCATCGTAGCCAGAACGCGCCTGCCGTTACTGCCGCCAACCGTCGGGCTGCCCCAGGCCTCCTGGCCGTCAGCAAGATCTGCGACGAGCCCGGCCTTAGCGGCTATCCGACATCCATTACCCATTCGAATATGACCTATAACGCCGGATTGACCGCCAAATACGCAGTAGTCACCTGCGATAACAGACCCGGACAGGCCCACCTGGGCTACCAGAAGGCAGTGCTTACCGAGCTTGACTCCATGGCCGATCATTACAAGATTCGAAAATTTCGTGCCGGCACCAATTATCGTCGGCCCCATTGCCGCCCGATCAATCGTGCAGCAGGCACCGATTTCAACATCGTCTTCAAGTTCCACCCAGCCGGCCTGGGGAATCTTATGGTGCACACCTTCATGGGTCGCAAAGCCGAAACCATCGTGGCCTATCGATGAGTTGGCATGAACGATTACTCTATCGCCAAGCACGCAGCCATCATAGATCACCACGTTTGGATAGATTATGCAGTCCCGGCCAATACGACAGCCCGGACCGACGTAAGCCCCGGGGTAAATCACCGTATCGGCTCCGATGGCTACCCCGGCTGCAATAGTCGCAAACGATCCCACGCGGACGCCCTCGGCCAGGCAAGCCGACGGATCGATATTCGCACGCGGGTCAATGCCATCAAACTCCGCCTGGCGGAAGCCGTAAAACATCACCATCGTCTGACGGAATCCAAAGTAAGGATCTTGGCAGCGAATCAGGCAGGCTTTTTCCGGCACGGGCCCCGCATAATCTTCAGCTACCAACACAGCCGCTGCCTGGGTCTGGTCCATTTGGCTTTCATAACGTGAGTTGCTCAGGAAAGAAACTTCATCCGGCCCGGCCGAGCCAAGCGAACTCACGCCCTTGATAACTACCCCCCCGTCACCGGAGAGTTGGCCGCCAAGGGTCTCAGCCAGATCAGAAAGTGTTATTTCGAGGTTTTTCATGGCGACCTTATTCTAATCACTCAACCTACCGTCGACCAGATGCAGCACGCGGTCGGCCTGGCCGGCAAGTGAATTATCATGAGTTACCATCAGTAAAGTCCGGTCCTGCCAAGAGCAGAAATCCCTGATCGCGGCCAAAATCCCAGAGCCTGTTTTAGAGTCAAGATTGCCGGTGGGCTCATCGGCCAGGAGGATTTTCGGCCCATTAACAAGTGCTCGGGCTATTGCTACACGCTGTTGCTCTCCGCCTGAAAGCTCTCGGGGGCGGTGAGTCAAACGACTTGATAGACCCACCCTATCGAGAATCTCAATGGCCTTTTTTCGAGACTGACGACGCCTGGCCAGCCAGGAACCTGTGGAATGGGCAACCTTCAACGGCAGCAGCACGTTCTCCAGAACACTCAGCTCATCAAGCAGGTGATAAAACTGGAATACAAAGCCAAGGTCTCTCGACCGCATCCGGTTCCTCTTACCCGCTGACAAGGAAGAAATATCCACACCATCCAGATCAACCCGGCCCCTATCGGGGCGATCAAGCAAACCTAGAACATGCAGCAAGGTGCTCTTGCCGGACCCCGAAGCTCCAACAATAGCAATGAATTGGCCCTTACGGACAGAGAAACTTACCCCCCGCAGGACATGGAGTCTCCCACGCCCCATTTTGTAGGACTTGTGCAGGCCCTTTACATCGATCGCGACATTACTCATATCGCAGCGCCTCCACAGGCTGCATGCGGGCAGCTCTTATCGCAGGCAACATCGCCCCCACCAGCCCGGCAAACATCGCACCGGCAATAATCCACACCGCTGCGGGCCAATCGACCTCGTTGGGGATTTTCTCGAAAATGAAGTAGTCTTTCGACCAGACCCGGAAACCGAAAACATCGGCAAGCCAGTCCTGGATCGGATTAATATTATGGACAAAAGCCCAGCCGCCCAGAGTTCCCAATGCTGCCCCTACTAATCCCACTGCTGTACCCCAGGCCAGGAAAATCTGAGCCACTCCGGAACTGGAGGCGCCTATGGCCTTGAGGATTCCAATGTCCTTGGTCTTTTGAAAGACAATCATGTAGAAGATCACGAAAATCAGCACAACCGAGACCATCGAAATGATACTGAACATCAAGATCACCAACGTCCGCTGACGGTCAACGTTTGAAATGATATGAGCTTGACGCTGCCACCAGGTCTGAACCGTTACGCTCGTTCCACCCGGCTGAGGGTGTCGCGAATTGAAATCCAGCCACAGAGATTCAATTTCCGACGTCACCTCATCAAGTTTTTCGCCGTGGGCGAAATCATCTCGGACCTTAAAGTGTATCTGGCTGCACCGAGCGGGACTGATCAATCGGGGAGGATCGTCGACCGAATACCCGGGGTCCATATTATTCATTTTTTGAAGAGTTTTTAACGGCACATAGACGAATTTCGTATCGATCGACCAAACATCCGTGCGAACGTCATCTACTACGGAGAAACTGCGACTGACGGGGGAAATATTCATCGGATCTAGCCCTGACCCGCCCAGGGGCACAGTCGTCAGAACAACCTGGTGACCGGGCAGGACATAACGCAGAGTCTGTCCCTCATCCGTGCGATAGCTCAGGCTCCTCAAGCCCAGGCCAAGTATGATCCGGTCGGCTGGTCCGGAAAAACCCGCCCTTTTTTCAAGGCCAGTCGGCCCGGTGAGTTGGTCCTCTAATTCCAGCAGCTTTTGCTCTTTCTGGTCGAAAGTGCCCCCGCCGGAACTGTAAAGACTTTCCCGCGCTTGATCGATCTGAGATTGCAGCTGGCTGAGTTGGTCCTGAAACTCTTTCGCCACCGACAATATCGAAAATGCCTTGGCGTGCATTAGAAGAGCCGAGTTGATCCGCCTGATTTCTGCCCGGCTGTCTGATTTATTCCGGCCCTGCTGGTCGCTGGCCATTTTTTCTGTTAGCAAGCCGTGCAGGTATTCCCCATCGGCTTTGACTGTCTCAATCATAGCCTCGACAGATGGATCAAAGCTCGGTTCCCCCGAGCCGCCTTGGACGAACAACCCCTTTTCGAAATCCGTCACCTTGGCCCTTTCGGGCAGCTCAATGCCGGCGACCTGGACCATCTGACGATGGTCCGGACCAAATTGCAGTATGCCAACAGAAAGGATGAAGGGAGAACCTGCTTCGATTTGGGGGATTTTCTCCGTCACTTCGGCGATAAACTGATCGTAGTACCCCAGCCCGCTCAGCGACCCGGTATCGACCACTACATCGCCAAACAAACCCTTCGTCGCCGACTCGATTTTATCCAAAAAGCCGGTCATTACGCTGATGACGATAACCATCATCGACACGCACAGCGCAACGCCCACCATCGCAAAATATGCAATGATCTTGCTTCTTAAGTACCTAAGACAAAGGAATAGTTTATACATGTATCAATTTATTCCTGAACAGGCTCTTCGGCCTGGGCGGCCTGTCCGGTGGGCCTGAGCAACGGGAATAAAATCACGTCCCGGATACTCGTTGTGTTCGTCAGCAGCATTACCATTCGGTCAATACCGATGCCCAATCCGCCCGCCGGGGGCATGCCATGACGCAACGCCGTTATGAAATCTTCATCCATAACCCGCATCGCAGCGCCATCTCCCTCGCCAAGCACTTGCTGGGAGAAGTTAGCCTCCTGGACAGCGGGGTCGTTCAATTCCGTGTATGCATTGGCCAGTTCCATTCCCGCTACATAAGCTTCAAACCGCAGTGCAATTGAAGGATCGTCGGCCTTGCGGCGGGTCAGCGGGCAAATCTCGGCTGGGTAATCCTTAACGAATATAGGCTGAATCAGATGAGGCTCGACGGTCTCTTCGAAGACTTCATTAACTACGATTGCGTCATCCTTATTGGATTCTTCTATCCCCAACTGCCTCGCCTTTTCGCGCACAGCGGCTGGGTCTCGCATCGAAACGCCGGCATGCTCGACGAGAAGTTCCTCGTAAGTTGCTCTGGTCCAAGGCCTGGTAAAGTCGATCTCAATATCGCCGTAGGGCAGCTTCAGCCCACCGGAAACCCTCTGGGCTGCGGTCGCTACCAACTCTTCGGTGATCTCCATCATCACCTCGTAGTCTCCATAGGCCTGGTACAACTCCATCATCGTAAATTCAGGGTTATGGCTGGTATCAACGCCCTCATTGCGGAAGTTCCTGCCGATTTCAAAGACACGCTCCATCCCGCCAACTAGCAGCCGCTTGAGGTAGAGCTCCGGGCTGATCCGCATATATAGATCAGAGGATAGGACATTATGGTGCGTCGTAAACGGCCGGGCGGCACCGCCGCCGTAAATTGGCTGAAGGATCGGCGTCTCGACCTCGACGAAGCCGCGAGCCTTTAAGGTCTGCCTGACGTGTTCGATGATGGCGATCCGCTTGTGGAAAGTCTCCATCGAAGACGGGTTGGTCATAAGGTCCAGATATCGCTGACGGTATCGGATCTCGACATCCACCAGGCCGTGGAATTTCTCCGGCATGGGGCTGAGGCTCTTACAAAGCAGCGTTAACTTGTCGGCCCAGATCGTGATCTCACCGGTCTTTGTTCTTTGGAGGGGGCCCGAGACGCCGATCAGATCGCCAAGATCCAGCAACCCAGCCAGTTCCCAGGATTTCTCATCCAGGGCGTTCTTGCGAAGAGCAATCTGCATCTGGCCTGTCTGATCGCGAAGATGCGCGAATATAAGCTTGCCCATCTTGCGCATCAAGATCAGTCGCCCTGCGGTATCGGCCTTGAGATCTTTGGCCTCATCGCTGTATCTATCGAGAATGCTCTTGATCGGCTCGGCCGAGTCGTATCGCACGCCATACGGGTCGATCCCAAGCTCGCGAATCTTCTCGAACTTGACCTGCCTGTCTGCCTGTACCTTCTCCAACATGCTTAGCACCTATTCTTGGGTAAATCTATTCGGGCATGATCGGCCAGCGGGCAGATATAGTCAACCCCCAGCCCGATGACGAACCATCTAAAACACTCAGGTTTCTTTGATAAAAGGCATCTCGACGACCTTGGCTTGCAGTGCTTGAAAGCCGGAGAAAACCTTAAGGTCAGTTCCTATTGCCCCAGCATCAGACCTAACATAAACTTGTGCGATTACTGCCTCTAGCGTCGGGCTGAAAGTTGCACTGGTTATGGCTCCGACCTCCTGGCCGTCGGTATCTGTTACCGCATCTCCCTGGGCGGGTATGAATTGGCTCAGACCTTCATCGGTGGTATCAAAAAGCAGGCCGGCGCGAATTCGCTTCGGGCCCTTTGCCTTAATCTCCGCTAGCGCGTTTGCTCCGAGGAAATCGTGGCCGAAATCGACCGCATCGCCCATCCCGGCCATGAACGGATCGATAGTCTCATTGAGCTCATACCCGTAACGGGCCAGGCCCGACTCGATCCGCAGGATATCTCGCCCACTCAAGCCCGCCGGTGCTATAGAGTTATCTCCAGCCTTGGATGTAATAAACCGCCAGGCCTGTCCGGCAAGCATATTAGGGATGGCCACTTCAATGCCCCACTGGCCCGTGATGGAGACCCGTGAGGCTAGGTATCTAGCTATCATAAGCGACCCGGCCTTGATGGCTCTCGCCGGAAGCTGCGAAACGCTAAATGGCAGGACCGCATCAAGTAACTTCCCTGCCTGCGGGCCACAAACCGCAAACATCGCTGTTTTTTCGGTCTGGTCGGAGATTTTTATATCCATTCCGTCCGACTGGTCAGTCAGATGGGCGAGAACTTTTTCCCTGCAGGCCGGGGCTACGGTGATCAGCCAGTAATCGGGCAGACGGAAAATAAAGCCATCAGCCAGGATTCCCCCAGATTCATTGCACATTAGTGTAAACAGCGCGGTCTCGTCCTCTTGATGGGCGACGTCGGCGGTGCAAACGCGTTCGAGCAAATCGAGAGCCTCGTCGCCTTTAACATGGATCCTGCCGATGTGGGTGACATCGAAGATCGCCGCCCGCTTGCGGACCTGATCAACCTCTTCAAAAGCGCCGCTGAAACTGGTTGGCATTTCCCAGCCGGCTACGTCGGAAAACTTCGCCCCTGCCTCGGCACAAAGTTTGTGAATTGGTGATTTCTTTAGTGGGCTTTCATCAGACATTGTTTGTCTCTAGCTTTTATTGCTTTGACTTCGATCTTTTTCGAGGCTTTTCTAAGCTTTTCTTAGCCTTGGCTTTAAGCTCCCTGCCCAAAGTAAGATTCAACTGCCTTCGGGGCAGATCGACACCTGCAATCCTAACAGCCAGCATATCGCCGATCCGAAAAACCTTGCCGCTTCGTTCGCCTCGAACCGTTCCATAACGGGCCTGGACATCCCACCAGTCATCTCCCAGATCTTCCATACGAATCAGCCCTTCGATCAGCCACCTGGAAGATTGGACGAATATCCCGAAATTCGTCACGCCGGTCACTACGCCGTCAAAGCCGGTGCCGATTTTCGTTACCAGAAGCTGCAGGATCATTACCTCTCGCAGTTCGCGCTCAGCCGCTTCTGACTTCCGCTCGGCGGCGGTGCAGTCCTGGCCCAGCTTGACCAGCTCAGCTACATCTTCAACCGGCTCGCCGGCTAGCAAACCTCGACAGTACATCGCTACGAGCCGATGGATATGCAGGTCCGGATATCGGCGAATAGGGCTGGTGAAATGACAGTACTTCTCGGATGCCAGTGCGTAATGTCCTACCTGCATAGGTGAATATTCTGCCGCCTGGAATGTCTTGAGCATCGCCAGATTAACTGCATAGCTTTCGGGCTTGCCCCTGACCGCTGCAAGTAATTGCTGCATGTCGAAGCGGGTCAGATCCGAGGGCAATTTGTGTCCTGCCGCCCGGACGAACTTGGCCATGTCTTTTGCACCATCCGGGGCGGGTGCTGGGTGGATTCGCCGTAAAAAATTCTGCTTTGCCCGGTCCAATAGGCCGGCGACCGCTTCATTGGCCTCGACCATGAACATCTCGATGATCTTGTGCGTGTACGAGTCATCAGTAGGGTGGGCGTCGGTTACATTGCCGGCCTTGTCGAAAACCAGTGAAACCTCCGGCAAGTCGAGTTCCAGCATCCCAGCCTTGACGCGCCTTCGTTCGACCTTCCTCGCCAACGCCTCCATCAGCTTAACCGTCTGGACGACGTTACCGGCATACCCGCCCGTCTTCCCATCGCAAATCCGCTGGGCCTGTTTGTATGTAAGTCGCTTAGCCGAGCAGATCACACCCTCTGTCAGTCGATATCCCACCGGCTTGGCTGACCCGTCATAGTTGATAAACACACTCTTGCACAGACGCCTCTGGCCCTCCTGCAGACTGCACACGCCATTCGACAAAACCTCAGGCAGCATTGGCAGAACTTTGCGTGGGAAATAAACACTTGTAGCTCGCTTGCGAGCCTCTGCGTTCAGGGCCGTGCCTTCGGTTACAAAATGAGCGACATCGGCAATATGGACACCCAGGGTGATCGTCCCGTCAGGTTCATTGCAAATGCTGATCGCATCGTCGTAGTCTCTGGCATCGGCAGGGTCGATTGTTACAACGGTCAGTTCCGTCAGATCCTCTCTACCATCGATTTTATCGGGATCAAAACTACCGACCACTCTTCGAGCTTCATCAAGAACATCAGCGGGAAATTCCTCCGCCAGCCCATGGGCTCTGATTGCTGCCAGTGTCTCGATCTCTAACGATCCTACAGGCCCAAGTGTTTCGACAATCGCGCCGGTCGAAAGATCCCCTGCCCGTCCATACTTGACAATCTCTACGACCACCTTCGTATCAGCCCGGGCTGGGCCTACATCACGAATAAGAATCGGGCTCGTAAACGCCCTGCCGTCAGGTAAGACAAACCAGGTATCATCCGACTGGACAAGTTGTCCGACAAAACGGTTCTTCGCCCGTTCGATGATTCTCAATATCTCGCCGACAAAAAGTCTTCTTCCGTCGCGCTTGCCGCGTTTTTTTGCACGTGCCTGGACCAGATCGCCCGTAACCGCAGAGCCCTGAGCACCAGAGGGAATAAACAGATCGCCGTGAGCGTTGGGCTCTTCGGGGATGACAAAACCGAACCCTTTAGGATTCGCCCGGTAGATACCAACGACCTTTTCTGCCATAGCGGGCAAGGTCAAAGCGTTACCGGAACCCATTACAACGCGGCCTTGCTCGGCCAGACGCTTGACCGCCTCACGGAATGTTCCGTACTCTGCATCTCCAAGTCCCATCTGCCGGGCCAGTTGACGAGGTTTAAGGGGCTGGCCCTGCCGGGAACTCAGATACTTAATGATGGCTTCTAGATATCGTTCTGGCATAGTAAGATCAGTGTAGATGCCTTTCGCCCAAAACGACAGCTTTTCAGCAATTGGTGGAGCCGATGAAAAGGATTAAACTGAACCCAAGAGCTTTTTCAAAGACCGGCAGGATCGTTAGGCTCGGCTGCAAAATCGACAAAATCCAAGGCCTAAATGGCGAGACAATTTACAATCTGACAGTCTGGAACAACCTGGCCAGGCCAGTAAAGATCGACCGTATCGAGCTGTTCAAAATCGATCTCGGGGCCAAAGTAGAAGTCTTCAGGCAAGGGTTCTATATGCCGGGAGACCCTACCGGGTTTCACACCTTAACAGCCGGCAAGCCTCCAGGCCAACAAGAGCAATATCATTTAGCGCCTAACAGTGAATACGAACTCATCAGCCACGGCCTGACGGCAGTGAAGTTCCCCCGTCGGCGTAAGGTTCAGCTTTTGGGCTTTACGACGGGCAGGGCTTACCACGGATATTTCCTTTTCAACACTCGAGGCAAGTCGGTAAGCGTCTCGGCTGTTATGAACCTCGAGCAGATCGCCCTAGCCCCAGGTAAGCGGATCGAACTCGAACAGATCATGCTCGCAGAAGGTGTCGATCTCGGCGAACTTCTCGAAAGCTATGCCGACCAGGCCGGCAAGGTCAATAAGGCCAGGATGCCGAAAAGGACCGTAACCGGCTGGTCGGACTGGCAGTACTTCCGTAACAACAAAACCCAAGACGATGTTCTGGCAAGTGCAGCACAGCTAAAAAAACTCAAAGACAAGGGATTCCCATTTGAATACGTCATCGTTGATGCCGGATATTGCGACTTTAACAGCGAATGGCTTGGTAAGTGCGATAAGTTCCCTTCCGGGATGGCCTGGCTGGGCAAGACGCTCCGCAGCCGCTTCGGCCTGAAACTGGGCATATGGTTTGCCCCTTATGTAACCAATGTAAACACAGACGTGGTGAAACAGCACCCCGAATGGCTGGTGGTGGACAAAAAAGGCAAACCCATTTCCGGGCCGAACAGTTGCGTTGGCGAATATCGCGTTCTGGATTTCACCATCCCTGAGGCTATGGACTGGCTGCGCGACGTAGTACGGACAATGGTGGCCGATTGGGGAATCAAATACTTGAAGCTCGATGGACCTAACCCGGCCAAGTACTACAAGGGCTGCCTTACCGATAAGCAGACGACGCTGATTGGGATGTTCCGCAAAACCCTCCAGACCATACGCGACGAGTGCGGCCCGGATGTGCTCGTTGAAGGAGAAGGCATCTTCCTGCCATCGATCGGACTCGTCGATACCCAGCGCGTCCAGCAGGATACGTGGGCTTTCTGGACCAGGCCCGATACCGGCGAGGGTGGGGCAAAACAGAACATGAAAAACGACCTGCTCGGGTCATTTCTTCACGGGCGAGTGTGGCACAACCACCGTGAGAATGTAATCCTGCGCGACTTCCCCTCGCCGAATCACCACATGCAAAAATACCTGCCCGGCTCGCATGAAGTAATCATGCCGGACAATGAACGCCGCCTGCAATTATCCGCCCAGTCGCTAGCCGGCGGTGCAATGCTTCTGACCGACCCCATGGATCAACTTATGCGAAGCAAGGAAAACGAAATACTGATAAGTAAGTTCCTGCCCGCCTTCGAGCGATTCGGCTACAGGGGGGGCTGCAGACCTGCGGATGTTTTCACGGGCAAGAATGCTCCATCGATTTATTATTTGCCTATAAATCGCGATTTTGAGCAGTGGATAACTGCCGGCGTATTCAACTGGGAAGATACTTATCAGGACTTCACCATCTCACTCGATCAAATCGCAGGGCCGGGCAGATGGCATGCATTTAGCTTCTGGGATCAGGAATATCTTGGCACCCCCCACAAGACGATAACCGTCAAGAACGTACCCGCTCATGGCTGTAAAATGATCGCGCTTAGAAAGGTGCGCCGCAAGGTACAATTGATCGGCACGGACATGCACATTCTCCAGGGGGCGGTCGATATCGATAACGTCTCGTTCGCCGATGGCGTGATGAAAATTCAAATCGCCCACATCTTCCAGAAAGAAAGAACCGTAACGATCCACAAACCCCCGCGCTTTAAATTTAAGAACCTTAAAACAAACGCACGAGATGTCCTTATAGATGACCGCAAACGCAACCTTCTAAAAATACATTTCACCGGCAAGAAGCGAACGAATATGGAGCTTCGGTTTTCTTCGTAGCAATGAAGCACGTAAAGACTGCATAATGGCGCATAAGACCTTTTAAAAAAACCGAACCTGGAGAATCTAAAGTGCAAGATATTGTCCAATTGGCCACCAGACTTGGAAAAGCAATCGCCGACGCCCCGCAAACCAAGGCGATGCAACAGGCCCGCGAAATAATGAATGCCGATTCCGAAACGGTTCAGATTCTCAGCGATTACCAGCAACTTGTCGCGAAGGTCGCCCAGCTGGAGCGAGAGAATAAGCCCATCGAAGTTGACGACAAGCACAAGCTCAAAGACTTTGAAACGAAACTTCTAGCCCGGGAGCAATTCAAGGCATTCACCGCCAGCCAGGTTGAATACGTCGATCTGATGCGCAAGGTCCACGAGGCAATGCAGAAGCAACTCGCCGTAGTGGATGCCGACCAGCCCACTGGCAGCTGATTGGGCGAGGCGTTTATTCGTCCAGTTCTGTCAACTCGCCCGAGCGCCGGTAAATCCGCGTCTCCAACTGCCTCTGGTAAGATGTAAAGTCGGCCTGGGGATCCGGCGTGGACCGAATGGCCTCAGCCGTCATGAACATCTTCGCATCGAGATTATCCAGGTAGTGGATAAAGAACGCCTCGGGAATAGCCGGCAGTTTCGGCGAGCCGAACTCGTACACGCCATGATGGCTGAGTATGAGATGCTCGATAAGGTTCAACGTCCTGGGGGGGAAGGGCTTGCCCATATCCTCAGCCACCGCAGCGGCCTTCTGGGCTACCCATAAAGTTGCGATAGTAATGTGCCCCACTAGCAGGCCGCGATCCGTATAGCTGACGGCCATGCCTGATGAGAGCTCCGCCGTCTTGCCGATATCGTGCAGAAAAACGCCCGCATAAACCAAGTCGGCGTTTACATCCGGATAAAGGGGCAATAGCACCTGGGCGGCCCGAGCGATGTTCAGCGTATGCTCCAACAGGCCTCCCACAAATGCGTGGTGCATCTGCATCGCAGCGGGAGACCGCTTAAAGGCTGCGACCAGCTCGTGATCTTCCACGAACTTTTTCATCAATAATCTGATCGGCTTATCTTTAATCTGTCGGAGAATCTCCAGCAGTTCCGACCACATCGACTCGATGTCCCTTTCGGTCGTTGCGATGAACTCTGCCAGGTCGACAGAATCCGCATTGATAGGCCTGCAGCCCTCCATGATAAACTGAAGCTCGCCACGATATTCGTCGACTCTGCCCTTGATCTGCATGAATCCGTCGATCTGGATCGTCTGGAAGATCCTGTCGGTGCACTGCCACATTCTGGCGGAGATACTGCCCGACTTGTCGCAAAGATCTAATACCGCATAAAGGTCGCCGGTTTTGGTGGTCCTGAGATCCTTTCCCCTGACGAGAAATGGCTGATCAATAGTCTCGCCCCGAACGAATTCGCTTATTAAACGTCGTTTCTGGTCCATGGCTGCATTGTAACGGCTCGGACCAGCATTGAAAATACTGCATCTGAGAGGTATAAGTTTGCGAATATGTGTTTTCGCCCGCTTTCCGAGGCAGGGAAAACTATTTTCTCATAAAAGCTACCTCTGATTAGAAAAAGTTTGCGGATACACTTTTTCCCGCCGATGTCGGCGTAGGAACTTATTATAGATACTCACATATGCTGAATCTGGTGAGTACAGGCTTGTAGATACACTTATTGCGGCCGAAGTCTGCATTGGAAAAAAATGAGATACTCACAACTGTTAATTCCGACGGTAAAAGAAGTGCCCGCAGAGGCTGAGATCCCCTCTCACCAATTAATGCTCCGGGCTGGGTTCATGCGAAAGCTCGCCAGCGGGCTGTATACGTATCTTCCGCTGGGCTGGCGGTCGCTTCGCAAGATAATGGATATTATCCGAAGCGAAATGGACGCCTCGGGCGCCCAGGAAATATCCATGCCGATAATCCAGCCGATAGAGCTGTGGCAAAAAACCGGCCGGGATATCGATTATGGCGCTACGATGTGCACCTTCAAAGACCGTCACGGCCGGGTGAATGCACTGGCGCCGACGGCAGAAGAAGTTGTAACAAGCATTGTTGCAGCGGAAATTTCCAGCTACAAGCAACTGCCGATTAACCTCTACCAGATCAACACCAAGTTTCGCGATGAATTCAGGCCGCGGTTCGGCGTACTGCGCAGCCGGGAGTTCATCATGAAAGATGCCTACAGCTTCAACGCCGACGAGGAGTCGCTGGAAAAATCTTACCGCGAAATGTACGACGCCTACTGTCGTATCTTCAAACGGTGCGGGCTTGAGTATGTGGTCGTCGAAGCTGAGACCGGTGAGATGGGCGGGTCGGGTTCGCATCAGTTCACCACCCCTTGTGATAACGGCGAGGATGTTATCGTCTTTACCGAAGACGGCTCGTACGCAGCGAACTTGGAAAAGGCTGCCGTTGACCCACTCGATCCGCAAATACTCGACGGCGTTGGATCAATCGGCGAAACCGAACAGATCCACACGCCGGATGTCGGTACGATCGAAGCGGTTTGCGGGCTCCTGGGAACCCAGCCGGCGATGATGATTAAGACTCTCATCTACACCACCGCCGGCGGTGAAACCGTTGTCTGCCTCATTCGCGGTGATCACGAACTTAATCCGGAAAAGCTCGTATCGCTATTGGGCCAAGGCGCCGAACTGGCCGGCGAGTCTGTGATCCAGAACTTAACAGGTGCAGCAGTTGGCTTTGCAGGGCCCATGGGACTGGCTGAAAAAGCTGACAGAATGATCATAGATCATGGAGTAGCTGCCTTGCCGGCCGGCGTGACCGGGGCCAACGAGACCGATTACCACATTCGCAATGTAGTCCCAGGGCGTGATTTCCCCATCGATGGTGGAAACGTTCAGGTAGCTGACATCCGCAATGCTGTCCTGGGCGATTCGTACGAAGGGAAGAAGCTGCTATTTAAGCGTGGTATCGAAGTAGGCCAGGTTTTCAAACTGGGCACCAAGTACACCGAAAAACTCGGTGCGACTTTCCTGGATGAAAACGGCGAGAGCAAGTTTTGCCTGATGGGCTGTTACGGAATCGGCGTAAACAGGATCCTCGCTTCGGCGATTGAGATTTTCCATGATGAAAACGGCTGTGTTCTGCCGGCAAGTATTGCACCGTTTGAAATCGAGGTACTTCCGCTTAACAGCGATTCGGAAGCTGTGGTCGCCAAAGCTGAGCAGATATATAGCGAGCTAATCGAAGCCGGCGCGGATGTACTGATGGACGACCGGAAGGTCCGGCCTGGCGTAAAGTTCAAAGATGCCGACCTGATCGGGATTCCACTAAGGATTGTCGTTGGTGACCGAGGCCTTGCCGACGGAAACGTTGAAATCAAACGCCGCACCGACCCGAAGCCAACTATCGTCGGTGCCGAGAAGGCAGTTGCCCAAGCGTTGAAAATCCTCGACGAACTCTACCAGCCGTTACAGCCCTGAATCAAACATGGCAAAGCCCCGCAACCGAGTTCTGGATTACCTGGCCTACATAGGCCTGAGGCTGTTTGCGATGTTCGTTCACATGCAACCGTGGACGAGGATCTACAAGACCGCTACGATCATAGGTAATCTCATATACAAGTACGATAAGCGTCACCGGCACAGGGCGATAGAGCATCTTCGTCGTAGCTTTCCCGACTGGCCCGAGGCCAAACTCCACAAGGTCGTACAAGCTTCAATGCGCAACCTGACATACCTGGCTGTTGAGATGCTGTTCACCACGCAGCTCATCACCCCCGGCAGGTGGAGGATGCACGTTAAACCGACCAATATGTCAGAGACAATCCGCCTCCTGCTGGAACAAAAGACCGGGTTGATTTTCCTCACCGGACACTTCGGTAACTGGGAGGTCTCGGGCTATTCCATGGCTGCTTTAGGCTTTCCGTCAGTGGTTGTTGCCAGGCCTTTGGACAACACCTACATCAGCGATTACGTCTATGGTATTCGAACGCGCAAGGGCATGAAAATTGTCGATAAGAAGGGCGCGACCGAACAGGCTGATCAGATCCTGGCAAATAAGGGTCTGATCGGCTTCGTTGCCGATCAGGACGCAGGCAGGAAGGGCATGTTCGTTGATTTCTTCGGGAGAAAGGCCAGCACATACAAGGCCTTCGGCCTGCTTGCAATGCAGCATAACGTGCCAGTGGTAATCGGCTATGCCCGCCGGCTGGATGAGCAGTATCGATTTGAGTTGTGCACTCAGAGGATCATCCATCCACACGAATGGGCCGATAAGGACGACCCGCTGAGATACATCACACAGGAATACTGCCACGCGATGGAAGAGGTGATCCGCAAAGCTCCGGAACAATACCTCTGGGCACACCGCAGATGGAAGCATCGGCCCAAAGGCGAACCGCCCGCTCCTGATGGAATTGCCTGAAACCTGACCCGATCACCCTTGCTTTGGGAGCGAGGCCTTGAGTTCATTGGAGATCCGCACCGCACACCAATCCCGCCCGCACATGCTGCAATAGTCACAATCGTCTTTAATATCGCGACTGCGGATCGCTTGGGCGGTCTCACCGTCAAACGCCAGTTTAAATTGGCCTTGCCAGTCAAGGTTGGCTCTGGCGTCGGAAATTTTGTCATCCCAGTCCCGCCCGCCGGGTAAACCGCGTGCAACATCTCCGGCATGGGCTGCTATTTTATATGCTATGCAACCTTGTTTGACATCTTCGGGATTAGGCAGTCCCAGATGCTCAGCAGGCGTTACGTAGCAGAGGAAACTTGCCCCATACGTTGCAGCGGCGGTGGCGCCAATAGCTGAGGTTATATGATCGTAACCGGGAAAAGCATCCGTAACGATAGGGCCAAGGACATAAAACGGCGCGCCGTCACAAAGCTCGGCCTGACGGGTCATATTCATCTCGATCTGATCAAACGGGATGTGGCCGGGGCCTTCGACTATTGTCTGAACGCCGGCGGCGCGGGCTCGAGTAACGAGCTGGCCCAAAACTTCGAGCTCGGCAAACTGTGCCTCGTCTGAAGCGTCGGCCAGGCAGCCGGGGCGAAGTCCATCGCCAAGTGAATAGGTGACGTCATACTCAGCCAGTATCCCGCTAATCTCGTCGAACATCTCGTAAAGCGGATTCTCCCTGTTGTGATAGGTCATCCACTTTGCAAGCAGGCTGCCCCCTCGCGAGACGATACCCATTTTCCGCTTTTGGGTCAGCGGAAGATGGGATCGAAGCAGGCCGGCATGGATTGTTACAAAGTCGACCCCCTGGGCGGCATGGGCCTTAATCCCAGCGAGAATATCGTCGTAGGTCAGATCCTCGACGGACTTGCCGACAATCATCGAATAGATCGGCACTGTCCCCAGCGGGACTGGGGAGCTGGCAATCAGGTGGCTGCGAATCTCATCCAAATCGCCACCAGTGGACAGGTCCATCACAGTATCGGCGCCGTATTTGACTGCCCAGTTGAGCTTGAGATATTCATCCTGCCGGCAACTGCTGATTGGCGAAGCACCAATATTGGCATTGATCTTGGTGCTAACAGCCCGGCCTATGCCGATAGGATCAAGCCTTGTTGCGCTATTTCCAGTGCCTTCTAAATGCAAACGATTCGCAGGAATAACCAGCCTACCGGCAGCGACCTCATCGCGGATGGTCTGGGGAGATACCGACTCCCGCGTAGCTACCCGCTGCATCTGGGGTGTTATTGTCCCGGCTCGAGCTTCTGTCAGTTGCGTCATAACACTTACCTGCTTACAAAACCATTACACATTTGAGTTTTTTCAATTGCGTCACTTAAAAAACTTACCTGCTTACCCAATATTGCGGCGCAGAAGGTCGGCTGCATTGTTTAAAGACCCTGGTCTTTGGGCCACTTGTCACGAACGGGTTTTCCCCGATCAACTCGGAGAATCCGAGCCTTGAGCGCAGCGGCTTCTTCGTAGCGTTCTTCACTGACGGCCTGTGCGAGTTTGGTCCGAAGCTTGCTTAATGGGTCAACCGGAATCTTTGCCTCAATATCCTTGCCCAGAAGACGCAGCAATGCTATTTGCCCACAATGTTCAGTAGCCCCATCATGACCCATCCGGCGATAGAACGATTCGATCTTTGAGATGCCGTCTTTTACCGCCTCGATAGCAGCCTTGACACGATTGTCAGTCAAGGCAACATACGCTCTCCCGCGAGCGTGCATCATCAATACGTAAGGCCTGTACTGCTCTAGCGCGAACCGATCCGACTCTTCCTTGCCAAAGCGGTTGCAGAAATCAAACATCCGCAGGTTCCTGCGGGTATCTCGCTCAACGGAGCCAAAGTCCTCCAAAACAAACTGAGCAAGATATCGGTGATAGTACATCAAGCCTTCTGCGCGCAAATTCGCACAAGCGCTGTCATCTAATTCAAAACCCACATCATCCCCATCATGGGCGACCTTATATTGCTGTAATTTCAGCTCGTAATATTCCAGCAGGCTTTCCTGGCCATGAGGCCTCTGTCCGTCAGGCCTACCGGTGGGAACCATCTGAAGCAGGCCGAGATCCAGACGCATCTGAATCTTCTCTTGCCCGTCGTCACCGACAATGCGTCTGACATTGACCCGGCTGGGCTTGAAAGGCCAGTCATTCAAGATTCCAGTTATGTCCCAGCCCATTTGCTCACCAATTAGTCAGCCGCTGCCACATGTGCGTTGACTTAATACCTATTTGAACAGAAACATCCGTCAGTTCCACAACCAGCACCGGCTGGTCACCAATAATGCTGGTTTGACCGATCTTAACAATCCTGATCCGCCGGGGGACCGACAGCCCGTCAGGCAAGTTCATATAGTCATAAATGGCTGCAGTCCCCTGGGAACCTTTTTCGTCCGCCCCAAAAGTAACGAACCTCAGGAGACCCTCTGGGCCCTGGAAATAATACGCAGCACCGCTGTCGGGGCCACCATCGACGGCCAGGCGAATCAGATCCTCTCCTGCGATCTGGACATTGGAAACACTTCCCGGAACTTCCGTTGAGTCAGTGAGGTTAAGCGGACCCAGAACGTGATATAAAATCATCGCCAATTCACGATCCAGCCTCTGAGCAACGTCGCCGTCCAGCTTCAAGGGGAAAAGCCAGGATCGGATAATACCCGATTCATCAGCAGTGACACTCACCGGGCCATCGCTGGTGTCAATAACGGTTGAAATCTTTCTCGGGCCGGGATAGATCGACAACTTCAGTCTGCTCAGCGTAACCAGGCCAGTTTCATCGTAACTGGTAACAATTGCCCAACAATCAATCGAGCCGACCTGGGACCACGCAGCCTGACCTCCAATGGCATCGAGGCTTTTATCTACAAGTGCATTGGCCTGGGAATCATCTCCACCTGGGGTAAGGAACGCCAAAGAACCTCCGCAGCCAGCCAGTATCGAAACACCCGCCAAACAAACCAATGAAGTCAGTGCTACCTTCATTACCGTCTCCTGGATTCACAAGAGGTATTAGTACAATGCCCTATCAAAATAAGTCTAAGTCAGGACTTCTTGCAAAACAATTCGATGATTTCATCGTCCGGACCCTTGAAAAAAGCCAGCCGAACGGAAGTTGGGGGATCCGATGGTATCTCGACATCCTTCGGAGCGGTACGAATATCCATACCGGCCCCACGAACTCGCTCTATCACGCCATCGATATCTGCGCAATTGAGGGCAACGTGTAAAAAGGCCCCATCTGAGGTATGACCCTTGCCGCCTGCGAATATTTCGAGGCCGCTCCCATCGCCTGTATCGAGCATAATCGCTCGCTTATCCCCTTCGCCCCAGCTGATTACTTCTTCGAAGCCCAGTTCGTTACGGTAGAACCTGACCGATGCGTCGAAATCTTTAACGCGAATCGCCACGTGGTGTATTCCGCCACCTCCCAAAACCTCATTGCAACCAGCCATGGTGAACTCCTGTAAGCAAAACGATTGACCCTGACAGACGAATTGCCCGCCAAGTCCACACCAAGTTGGACTGGATGCATGATATCAGAACTGGCTGCCGGATGCGACGTCAGCTTAGCAGATGTGACTAGAGCATTTTCAGTTTGGGTGTAGCGATTTATGCGCCAGTGAGGACTTTGGCTTACAAGGAGGCCGAAGCAGGCAATGCAGGGTATTGTCGATGCAGGCCGACGCTGTAAGCCGAAGCCGCAACCAGCGAAAACGCTACACCCAAGCTGAAAATG
>SDBT01000610.1_pt1 | contig 57580 bp, 58 predicted proteins | sample 2277101 | NCBI WGS metagenome assembly SDBT01 (sample SAMN10404973, study PRJNA504765) | marine sediment metagenome | isolation source: marine sediment core GS10_PC15, 103 cmbsf | place: Arctic Ocean: Southern Knipovich Ridge | collected 2010 | reverse complement strand
TTTCAAGAAATATAAAATTAAAAGTTGCTTTAGAGAGCTTTTTTCTATCAATAAACTTTATTTAAAGTTTTTTTTATAATTATAATTAATTTATTTTAAGAATATTATTAATTGTAAAAAAAAACAAATGTGTTAAACTATAGGCATAAAATTTAACCTAGGAGAAATAATATGGCAACTCTTTCATCTAATCCATCATATGCGGCTTATATTTCAAAAAGCTTATCTGCAGCTTTAATGCAGCCGGTAAATTACTTAAGAAATAAACCAAGTATACTACCAAAGGTAGCAGCTCAGGCAGTTTATCCAGTTATTACAACAGTAGCATTAGTAGAAACTGCTGTTGCAACTGTATTTACAGCCCTATCAACTTTATCACTTCCATTTACAAGTAAAATTTTTAATAATTCAGCTGAATGGCTTAAAAGCTCATCTTTTGCAATAGTTTGGTCTGTATTTAATTTTCTAATAAACCCTTTCTGCTATAGAGTGGCTGAATTTGAATCAACTGCAAAACAAATAGTTTTATCTGGAAGATTCTTTGAGATACCTCTAAATTCAGTGGGTTAATTGTAATTAAATTATTCAAAATTACTAAAAGAAACAATTTTTATTCATATATAAAAATTGTTTCTTTTTTTAAGTGATTAATAGATTTTTTCTATCTAAAAGTTTTTTGTGATTTATTATTGAAATTTTTGTTTTTTGAACCATTAGATTTTTTAAAGGATTTTTTAAAAAATTTCTTTTTAAAACCTTTTTTAAAGTCCTTTTTTCCAAACTCTTTTCTTTGTTTAGGCCTTTCTTTAGGCTCTAAACCTTCAACAGTTGCTGAATCTATTTTTTTAGAAAGAAGATTTTCAATTTCATTTATTTTTTTGGTGTCTTTATTCAATGAAAATGAATATGCAGTCCCATTTTCATTAGCTCTTCCAGTTCTGCCTATTCTATGAATATAATCTTCAGCGCACATTGGTATATCAAAGTTTATAACATGTGATATGTTTTTAACGTCAATTCCTCTAGCTGCAACATCGGTTGCAATTAAATGCTTTGTTTTATTTTGAGAAAAATAAGCTATGATTCTCTCTCTTTTTCTTTGAGGGATATCTCCATGTAAAAATTCGATTTTATGACCAGTTTCTTTAAGTTTTTTGCAAAGGGTTTCAGAAAAAGATTTAGTAGATGTAAAAATAATTGCTTTAGTTAATTTTTCATCATCTAAAAAGTGATTTAAAAGTTTTAATTTATGATTTAAATCATCAGCTTTATATAAGTAATGTTTGATATTTTTTAAATTAATATCTTTATCATTTGTTTTGATAGTAATTGGATTTTTTAAAAGGTCTTTAGTTAAGTTTAATATACTGTTTTTTAAAGTTGCTGAAAATAAAAGTGTTTGTCTTTTTGATGAGGAACTTCTAGCTATTTTTTTAACAGGTTGAATAAAACCCATATCAAGCATTCTATCTGCTTCATCTAAAATTAATAACTCAATTTCATTTAAAGATATTTTATCATTATCTAAATAATCTATTAATCTTCCAGGTGTAGCTATTAAAATGTCATGTTTTTTATTAAGCTCTTTTCTTTGTTTGTAATATGGAATTCCTCCATATATGCATACAGTTTTAATATTTCTTAAATATCTTGAATATTTTAATGCTTGTTTATATACCTGAAGAGCAAGTTCTCTAGTTGGTACTAAAATTAAAACTTTAGCATTTTTTGATTTTGTGTTTTGATTTGCTAATTTATGCAATGCTGGAAGTAAAAAAGCTGCTGTCTTTCCAGTTCCTGTATGTGCGGATGCAAGTATATCAGATCCTTTTAATATTTCTGGAATTGATTTAGCTTGAATAGGCGTTGCATCTTCATATTTACTATCTTTAATTGCCTTTAATATCAAAGGGTGTAAATTTATATCTTTAAATTTCAAGGGAAACTGCTTTTGTAAAATTTTAAGAATATGATATCAGATGAGTTTATATATTTAATAGCTAATTAAATTTAAATAAAAATTAGCTTGATTGAAAAGTTAATTTGTTAGCATTAGTTTTCCAGACCAGTTTAATTTAGTTCTTAGTGTTAAATAATAATTATGTCTTTTGAGTTTTACTAATTTAAATGTTTTTTTGCTTTTTTTAAGAGTTAAAGATTCATTTGATTTCATTTTATGATACAAAATACCATCAGAATATACTTCTATATTATTTTTTTTATTAGATATATATTTTATTTCAATAATATCATTTGATGAAAAAACAAAAGGTCTATTAGATATTGTATGAGGCGATATTGGTGTTAGCACCAACCCATTTAGATCAGGAGATAAAATAGGACCTCCAGCAGCTAAGGAATAAGCCGTGGAACCATTTGGGGTAGATACTATTAACCCATCCGCTGCAAAGGTATTTAAATAGTTTTTATTTATATTTACTTTTAGATCTATTAAAGAGGGATTTGTAGCTCTGTGAAAAACAACTTCATTTATTGAAAAAAAACTTTTTTTATTAGATATTTTTCCTTCTAATATAATCCTTTCATCTATTTTGTATTGACCGTCTATAAGCTCTTTAAGAGAGGGGTATATGTCATTTTCAGGAATGTCAGCCATAAAGCCCAAATAACCCAAGTTAATGCCAATAACTGCTGCTTCTAAATTTAAATATTTATGAGTATGTTCTAAAATAGTTCCATCACCACCCATGGTTATTAAAAAATCTATTTTTTTCTTTTTAATTTTTGAAAGGGGAAGAGCATCAATTTTTTTAGCTATGTTATCTTTTGTAACAACTTGAATTTTATGTTTTTTTAAAAAAGAAGATATATCTTTTGCTAGTTTAAAAGAATTTGGCTTTGTCTCATTTGCAAATAGGGCTATAATCATATTTTTTATCCTTCTTTAAAATATCAGTATAGAAATTATTTAATATTTTAGAAGAGATATTTTTTTCATTTAATCCATAATAGTTTAAGAGATCTATGTTTTTTCCATGTTCAATGAACTGATCAGGAAGAGCAAAATTTAAAACTTTTACATCTAATGCATTTTCTACTATGAAAGTGTTTAAGATAGAAGCAAATGATGATTTAATACTATTTTCTTCAATAGTAACTACATATTTATGAGATGATAATAAATCTAAAAATAATTTTTTGTTTAAGGGTTTTAAAAAGATTGGATCTAAAATAGTTGGGTTTATGTTTTTTTTAAGTAAAAGGTCTTTTGTTTTTTTTGCTATTTCAAACATATGACCAATTGAAATAATTAAAAGATCTTCTCCTTTTGATAGAATATCAAAAGAATTTAACGTAAGTTTTTTAGCTTCTTTATTTTCTATAGTTTCTAAATTTGGATATCTAATAGCTATTGGTTTTTTAAAATCAAAAGCAGAGTGAAGCAAGTCTTTTAAAATGTTTGCATCTCTTGGTTGTGATATTATTAAATTGGGCATAGCATTTAAAAAAGCAATATCATAAATCCCATGGTGAGTAGCGCCGTCTGGTCCTGATATTCCAGCTCTATCAATTGCTATAACAATTGGAAGGTTTTGAAGGCAAATATCATGGTATAAATTATCAAAAGCTCTTTGTATAAAAGTTGAATATATTGATACTACAATATTTAATTTTTTTGATTGAGCTAATCCTGCAGCAAAAGTTAGGCAGTGTCCTTCAGCTATCCCTACATCAAAACATCTATCTGGATAACTCTTTTGAAATTCATCTAAGGAAGAGCCTTTTAACATTGCAGGATTTACAACTGCAATATTTGAATTTTTATTTGCTAGTTTTACCATCTCCTTTCCAAAGGTTTTTGGAAAAGTTGTTTTAGAACCAGAAGGTAAAAAATTTCCAGTTTCAATATTAAAAGGTTTTACGCCGTGATAAGAAATAGGATTTAAAATAGCTTTTTCCATGCCTTTTCCCTTAGTGGTAAGTACATGTAAAACAATAGGCTTGTCTCTGTTTTTAATATTGTTAAAAGTATCTATTAATTTTTTAATGTCATGACCATCTATTGGTCCAGTATAAGATAAATTGAAATAATCAAAGAAAGCAGCAGGTGTTACAATTTTTTTTATTCCATCTATTATGATTTCATTTTGTTTTACTAGTTTTTTTCCAAGAGTTGGGATTTTAAGTAAAAGGTTTTGGATTTCTAAATAAAATTTATTTGCTTTTGGATTTGATAATATTTTTCTAAGTATGTTTTTTATATTTCCAACATTTTTAGAAATAGCCATATCATTATCATTTAAAATAATAATAAATTTTTTTAAAGATTTATCAATATTATTTAGAGCTTCTAGAGTAAGACCACAAGTTAAAGATGCATCGCCAATAAATGATAAAATATGCTCATCTTCTTTTAATAGATCTCTTTTTTTTGCAAGCCCAAGAGAAAGGGATACACTAGTTCCGGCATGCCCTTGATAAAAATGATCATGAATAGACTCTTTTGGATTAGAAAAACCACAAAGACCATTAAATTCTCTTATGGTATCAAAGTCTTTGTTTCGGTTAGTTAAAAGCTTATGAGTATAAGTTTGATGAGATACATCAAATATAAATTTATCAATTGGAGAATTAAAAACATAGTGCATAGCAATAGTTAATTCTACAGCTCCTAAATTAGATGCTAAATGACCACCATTTTTAGATAAGACATTTATTATTCTTTGTCTAATCTCATTTGATAAAATATTTAAGTCATCTATGCTTAAATTTTTTATATCTTTTGGGCCTTTTATATTTTTTAAAATTTCCATTTATAAAACTTGATTTGTATCCATATTAAAATTTTCTTTTACAGGTCCATTTTCATCAATTTTTAAATCTTGATCTCTATTTTTAATTAAAGTTTCTATTTTGCTCTCAGCATCTAAAAGTTTTTTATTACATGTTTTAATTAAAAGATCTGCTTCTTCAAAAAGTTTTAAAGAGTTATCTAAGCTAATTTTATTTTCATTCATATTTTGAAGGATCTCTTCCAACCTTTCAAAGGCTTTTTCAAATTCCATCTCTTTCATAATTTTTTTTCTACTTTTGTGATTATTTTACCATCACTTACAATTGCAGTGATATTTTCATTTATATTTACATCTTGTTTGCTAAGGATAATAGATGAGTCTTTATTATACAAAATACTATATCCTTTTTTAAGTAATTTTTTTGGATTTAGATCATTTAAATGGTTTTTTAATTTAATAAATCTTTCTTTATGTATGTCTAAAGTATTATTGATTGCTAAATATAATCTTTTTTTAATAATACTTAAATTTTCTTGTAAATTAATTATTTGATTATTTGGTTTTATTGAATTTAACTGTTTTTTTCTAATTTCTAAAGCTTCTTTTTTTCTTTGTAAAATAGTATCCATTTTAGAAAAAACATTTGATTTTATCTCATCTAACATTTGATATTTCTCTCTTAAAATTACATTGGATGAAGAAAATACAAGATGTTTTTTAATATTATCTAAATTTAATTTATAAGTATTTTTTTGATTTATTAAAGATTTATAAATTTGATGTTTAAAATTTAAAAGGGTATCTAGTAGAGTGCTTTTTTCTTTTACAACTATTTCAGCAGCAGCAGATGGAGTTGGAGCTCTTATGTCCGCTACAAAATCACTAATAGACATATCTGTTTCATGGCCTATAGCTGAGATTACTGGGATTTTTGATTCATATATAGCATCAGCTACAATCTCTTCATTAAATGCCCATAAATCTTCTAAAGATCCTCCTCCTCTTGCTATTATTATCACATCTACTAAGTTATATTTGTTAAGATCATAAATTGCTTTTGTGATTTCTTCTTTAGCTCCGTCGCCTTGTACTTTTACCGGATTTAATATTAAATGAAAATTTTGAGCTCTTCTTTTTAAAACATTTAAAATGTCTCTAATAACGCTACCTGTAGGGGATGTGATTACTCCAATTGTTTTAGGAAGCATGGGTATCTTTTTTTTATTGATTGGATCAAAATATCCTTTATTTTTTAATTTCTCTTTTAAAAAATGAAGTTTTTGTAAAAGTTCTCCAATTCCAACGTATGATAAACTTCTAACAATTAATTGATAATTGCCTCTTGGAGGATAAACGCTCATCTCACATTGTACAATTACTTCATCACCATCTTTTGGAAGTTGTTTTAGAGAAAAAGAATTATTTTTAAACATAGCACAAGAAATCTGAGCATTGTTATCTTTTAAACTGAAATATAAATGGCCTGAAGATTGTTTTTTGAAATTGCTAATTTCTCCTTTGATTAGAATAGATCTATAACTTCTTTCAAGTAAATTTTTTATAGCAAAAGTAATTTGTGAAACTGTTAATATGTTTTTGTTTTGTATATCTTGCATAACTTTAATATTAAATAAAATTCAAATTTTAACTTAAAAAGCATATATATTTCTATATTAATTTGTCTTGATATTAGATTAGGTTTATTACTATAATATATTTTTTAATAAAAAAGGTATGCTTTATGGAAAAAAATCCAATTATCGCAGGCAATTGGAAAATGTATAAAACTATCAAAGAAACAAAAGATTTTTTAGAAAAATTATCATCTTCATTAAATAATCAAAGAGCAAATGTTTACATAGCTCCATCTTTTATTTCTTTATTTTTTGCAAAAGAAATTGCAAAAGATACAAAAATAAAAATTGGATCTCAAAATATGCACTATGAATCAGAAGGTGCTTTTACTGGAGAGATCTCACCTGGAATGTTAAAAGAAATAGATATGGATTTTGTTATATTAGGACATTCAGAGAGAAGAAATGTATTTAAAGAAGATAATAGTTTAATAAATAAAAAAGTTTTGAGCTCATTAGAAAATAATATTCAGCCCATTTTATGTATAGGTGAAACAGAAAAAGAAAGAGATAGTAATTCAACAAATGAAGTTTTAGAAGATCAGCTAACTAAAAATCTTTTAAATGTTTCAAAAACTCAAATGAAAAATGTAATTATTGCATATGAACCAGTATGGGCTATAGGAACAGGAAAAACAGCAACACCAGATATCGCAGAGAATGCTCATTTATATATTAGAAAAGTTATTACAAAGCTATATGATAAAGATATAGCTAATAGCACATATATTTTATACGGTGGTTCTGTTAAACCAGATAATATAGAAATACTTTTAGGGCAACACAATATAGATGGTGCTTTAATCGGAGGAGCATCACTTAAAATAGACACTTTTTTAGAAATTATTAATAAAAGCTGAGGTTAACAATGTCATTTATATTTTATTTACTTATTTTTTCTTTTTTATTTTTATGTGCGCTTACTATGTTTGTAATCTTAATGCAAGAATCAAAAAGTATGGGACTTGGCTCTTCTTTTGGATCTGATGCTTCTACTTCATTATTTGGAACCGCAACAGCAGATGTTTTAAAAAAATTTACTGCATATTTAGTTGTTATTTTTATGGTAAGTTGTATCTTTTTATCGTTTTGGACTTCAGCTTTAGCGAGAAAAGCTACCAAAGCAGACACTGTTATTGAAGAGGTTCAAGAGTGAAACTAAAGTTAGTTTATCTTGGTGATTCACTTCTTCGTAAACAATGCATAGAAGTTGATAACATCACAGATGAAATCAAACAATTAGCAAATGATATAATCGAAACAATGGATGTAAATAACGGCGTTGGACTTGCTGCCATTCAAATAGGTGTTTTAAAAAGAATTTTTGTTATTAGAGAAGTTTTAGAAAATGAAAATGGAGACTCATATCTAGCGGAGCCTGAAGTTTTTATAAATCCAAAAATAACAAACCCATCTCAAAAAACTGAGATCATGCCTGAAGGGTGTTTATCTGTTCCAGGTATACATATGGAAGTTGAAAGACCATGTAAGATACATGTAGAATATTTAGATATTAACGGAAAGAGAATATCTAAAGATATTGAAGGTTTTAAAGCAAGAGAGATCATGCATGAAAATGATCACTTAAATGGAACTTTATTTATAGATAGATTAAAAGAAGATCAAAAAAAAGAAATTGATCATCTTTTAAAAGAAATAATCAAAAAATATAACTAATTTTTTTTTATACCCTATGTCCTTGAATGGATAATCCTTCACTAAAAAATCCTTGTTTTGGCCTATGCGTCGGAGCTTTTGTTGATTCGACTCTAGTGCCAATAAATTGTAATGAAAGGGCCATTGTTTTTTTTGTAGTATTATCGGATGGTTGTGTGATAGTTGATTTATCAGAATGAGTAGGTGAAATAGATTCTCTAGCAAGAGTAGGTGTTTTTGGTGAGGTATTAGGAACATAAGTAACAGAGGTTACTTGGATAGCCTCTGAAAGATCGCTTTGTGATGTTTGATCGGAATCGGGGGATGTCGGTCTACTTTGAGTTTGTCTGAAATGTTCTTCTGCGAGTCTTTTAGCTAAAACTGCTCTTCTTGTTTCAGCTAATAGAGAAAGCGATATATTTATACGGCTTTTTTCTTTTAACAAAACTGGATCTGAAAGTGTTCTTAAAGTCATTTAATTTCCTTTTTTTAAATATTATAGAAGAAGAAAAAATAAAATTCAATTTAATTTTGATAGCTGATTTTAAAAATAATATTATTTGTTGCTTTGTTAATTTAGCTAAACAATTAAAATATTTTTTTTAATTTAAAACAATTTTTTATAAATTATTTTATCAGGTCGACAGATCCAGAAAATTTATCGTCACTTTGAGTATGTTGATAGGTAAGTCTACCTTTCCAAGATGCTGAAAGTTTAGTATATAGATCTACTCTATATTCATTATAGGAAGGTTCATTTTTTCTAGCCCAACCATGATGGGATTGTAATTCACATGTCCAATATGGACTTAATCTAAAATAAGCATGTGTTAAAATAGTATTTCTTCTATCTGAAATAGAAGATGTTTTTAAAACAGATATTGGCCTTGAAACATCTAAAATAAAATTAGTATGGTCTGCTTTTCTAAAATCATAAGCAGACCTATGTCTGAACTCAATTCTAAAAGCTAAATTTTCATTAACAGTAAAATGAAGGTTGAAATTAGAATAATCTAAAATTTGTTTATAAAAATTCCAAGCAAGTGATGTTTTAAATAATACAGTAGAGAGATTCAAATCAAAATCTAAATATAATTTAGGAAGTGTTCTTAGTGTGAAATCATGGTCTAAAAAAGTATTAGCATAAAGATTAGTCTCAAATTTTGGCAAAGGATTTAATGAATCAATTTTATAAAATTGATTTTTAAAGCCTAATTTAAAATAGTTCAGTTCATTATAACCATCTTGAATTGAAAAAATATAAAAGGAATCTATCTTTTTTTTAGGATCTGTAATTCCAGTGTATTTAATGTAGGGTTGGATTATATGTTTATAATCTATGTATTTTCTATAAAAATCTGTTTTGATTTCTCCTCCATATAAACACATAAGAAGTGTTTTAGAAGAATGATTTGGACTATTATTAAAATATATACCTTCGAATCCAACATATGGGATTAAAGAAATATATTTTGTCTTAAAAGGTCTTGAAAGTTCAAATCTTTCTTCAATTCTTCCAGAATGAAAATCTTTTAAACTAGGAGATAGATCATTAGAATAAGAATAGTTTAAATAAGATCCTTTAAAATTATTATAAATAATAAAGCCTAAGTTCTCTAATTTAAAAGGTCTAACATTAAAATAACCAGTTGGAAATTCTTGCTTTACAGAATTAAAAGTATTAAGTCTTGGTCTTGCATATAAAATAGATAAAAAAGAATCTTCTATATGTCTTATTGTAAGTTCAGTTCTTTTTGCAGTATTTAATTCAAAATCATCGCTTTTAAAATCACCTGGCATATTTATATCACTATATTTATCCCAAGTAATGTCTGTTTTTGTTTTTTTATCAAAACTTGTAGCTCTATATACACCTTGTGTTCTATATCTTCTTTTTTTAATTAGTTCTTGAGGAATTATATCTGATGCTAAATAGTTTTTAGTTTCAAAAAATTCTCTTCCATTTTCTGGGTAATATTCTCCTTCAATGGCGCCGCCCCAACCCATTTTAAGTCTATATTCAACTCTAGCCCAAAGAGCAAAGTCTCTCCATGAATATATCCTATATCTAAGTCCTGCTCTGGGGCCGGATGCTTTATCCCAATTAATATTATATCTAATTAATGGTGTTTGAAAAAATCTTTTAAGATTTACTTTAAAAGAAGGAAGCCAAAGTGTTGGAAATTTAAAAAATCTAAATCTTACTTTTTTAGCTTCTAAAAGATCTTTTTTTAAAACATTTACTTTTCCTGCATGAATAGCCCATGTGCTATCAACATTTTCACAAGTAGTTATAAATACATTGTCAACTCTATAACTTCCATCAGGATTTAGTTCGATTTTATCTCCTCCTAAATACCACATAGAAGCAAATGTTCTTCCATCATATACAGTTCCTGTTCTTGATAAAAAATCATATTCTAATTCACTACCAACATATACTCTTCCTTTATATTGAATTATTAAATCACCTTCAGCTTCAATTTTATGAACAGGGGGGATAGAATTGTCTTTTTTAATATATTGAATGCATTTAGCTTGTATTCTTATATCATCTCCTGTAATCACGCCACCTTCATGTGTTGTTAAAATACCATTTTTGTAAGAAGGATTTCTTAAATCAACTATGATCTCATGAGGCTTTAAAGGTTTGGATGTTTTTGATTTGTCAAGAAATTTAGAGGCTCTATTTAAAAGAGATTGTTTAAAACTAGATATTAATTCGTTTTCATTTTCTTCTGCTTTATCTGAAAAGCAAACTGTAAAAAAAAATAAAAATATAGCACTAAATCTTACTAACATTAAAACAATATCTTTTTGTTAGTTAGATTATAAGAAATGTGAATATATTTTGCAGCTTATTCTGTAGCTTTAATTAAAAGACCTGATAGGGCATATCTATTTTTATAATTTGTTTTTTTAATAGCATCTATTAAAATAATTATACTTTTTTTATTTTGCTTAGAGCTAAGGGCTGTATACATATCAACTAGTAATTTAGATGTTTCTTCTTTTGTTAGATCATAAATTGAAGCATTTTCATTTTTTTTCTTAGCTTCTGGATTTAACTCTATTAATTGAGAATTATTTTCTTTATATACCCAGTTTTTAATATAATCTTCGTAATCACCATCTTCATTTAATCTATAAAGTGCTAGATTTGCATAATCTTTAATCAAAGGAGTTAAACTATTTTTAGATAGATATTTTAAATAAGAAATTATTTTTTCAGATTTTTTGTTTTCTAAAAGGCTAATAAGTTGTGGTACTAAATCTAATTGATTGTTGTCTATAATGGTTGTAGCTATTTTTAAAAAATCATCTTCATTAAATTCAAGAGACTCTTTTAAAAGTAAGTTTCTTATATTTAAAGAAACTGATAAATCAACATTGCTCTCTTTAATTTTACCTAAAGCTTTTGGGTATGTTTTTATATACATCATTGTTCTGCCTTGAGAGAGATAAGGCCCAAATGCTAAATCCTTTTCACTATCTATAAATATTGTTTTTAAAAGTTTTAAAGATCTTCTGTCTTTTCTTTTATATAGAGAAATAGCAGCATTTAATTTAACAAAAGGATGATTGGATTGAGTTAATTCAAATAAAGTATCTTCAGATCCTTCTATTTCACAAAGCGTTGCAATTGCAAAAATAGATTTTTTTTTAGCTTCTTCTTCTAATTTAATTTTAGCAGATCTATCACCTAATAAATAAAGAGATCTAAGGGCTGAAATTTTTACATTTTCAACATCAATTTTACTTATTTTTTTTAAGATTTCTATAGAAGAGGTATCTTTTAATAGCGAAAGTGCAAAACAAATAGCTTCTTTTTCTGCAATACTAGATGTTATAGTTCTTTTTTTTATAAACTCTAACATATCATCTCTATTGTGATATGCTAAATTTAAAATGGTTTCTATTCTAACATCTGGATTTGAATCATTTAAAAAAACTTTTAATGTTTTTATAGCTTCATTTGTTCCAAGAGTTGCAAGAAGTGTTGGGAAATAAGGCTTAACAAACGGTGGTAATTTGTACATTAAAGATTCAATTTGGCCAAGAGCGTTTGGATGCTTTCTTTTAGCCATATGATATGCAGCTTCAAGTCTAATAGGTACAAAATCAGAGCTCATAGCCTTGTTTAATAAAACATCTATTTTATCGTCATTTAAAGAGCTTAAAAAATTTAAGGCGATCATTTGCGTTTGGTAATTTTGTGAATTTAATCCTGATTCTAAAATCTCAAAGGAAGCATTTGATGCAGCAAGACCTGCTCCAAACATTGATAGCTGCTGGACTTCATCATCAGAGTCTTTTGAACCATTTTTTAAAAGTATAATAGCCATTTTTTGAAGAGTTTCAAAGTCTAAATAATTTTCATCCCTTGTCATTTTTTGAAATAAGGAAAAGGCTCTTTCAATTTCATTTGAATGCATTAAGTATAGAATTTGTCTTTTATCTAAACTTTCATTTGCATAAATTGTAAAAAAAGAAAAAGTGAAAATTAATAAAATTTTTTTTAAAAAAATCATAAATTTAAGCCCTTATAAAAACAAATATCTATTTGTTGTATTACTAAAAAAAAATCTTTTTGTATAGGCTAAGAATAAAATAATTATAATATTTTTTCATCAACGATATTATATTTATGAAATCTTAACATATACATATAAAGAAATAGAAAGAATAACTTATTTGTAATTTATATATTAAAAAAAACTCTCACTAAAAATTAAAAAAGTTTAAAAAAGCACAAAAAAAACTTCTTTATCAAATTTTTATAAAAGAAATATTTTTTTTTCTTTTAAAATATTTTCAATATGTGTAAATTACTTGGGCATTAAAGAATAGAAATTTAATTTCAAGATTTAAAAACAAAAAATAAACCTATTGGGAGGTTAAATATGTCAATTAGTAATACAGGAGCTCCTTTAGCTAGTAGCCAAGTGGAAGCTAAACAACCTGAAACAGAAGCAACTCAAGGTGCACCAGAGGGTGTAGCTGCAGATGCTAGTTCAACAATTGAATCAGCTGCTCCAGCAACTGAAAGTAAAGATGGCATCATTACTAAAACTTATAAAATTTGCACTGGAGTTATCAGTAGCACATTTGGTTTTGCATTTAGTTTAGTAAAATCATTATTTAGTGGTATAGCATCAATATTTTCATTATTCTTTTCTTCAGAAGAAGAAGAAGAAGAAGAATTAAGTGAAACTGAGCAAGAAATTGCTGATTTAGAAACTAAAATGGAAGAACTTAAAAAAGAAACTGATGAATTACAAGAAATTAATGCAGAGAATTTAACTGAAAAATCTGAAGGTCTATTTGGACAAGCATCAACTGAAATGTATACTTTTATTGGTAAGGAAGCTAAAAAAAGCTATAGCCATTTTGGGTATGCAAGATATACTTATAATGATTCAAATCATGGAAAAAATCTTGCTAAAGCAAATCCATTATTAATCAGAGAAGAATTAGTAAAAGCTAATGATGCTAAACTGGAAGGATTAAAAGCTGAAAAAGCTGCTCTTGAAGCTCCTACTGAAGAAGCTGCTGCTGAAGAAACTCCTGCTGCAGTATAAACTTATTCTATAAGTTATATTCTAATATAATTAAAAACTGAGCTAAGTTTAGCTCAGTTTTTTTTTACCAAAAAACACTTAATAAGTTTAATAAAAGAAAAAAGAAATAAAATAAATCTATTTCTTTTTAGTCTTTTTTATAGATGATGCATCTGTTATGTGATCGACCCAAATAGGAGATGTCCAAGCTACATGATTATTATTTTGAATAGCTTTTAAATAATAAAAAACAAAAGGAGGATGTCCTTCTTTTTTAATGGCTACATCTAATAAATTATTAGAATCATCAAATTCAAATTCAAAAGTATCTTTTTTAGGGTTAAATTTATTGAGTAGTTTTCCATTTCTATATATTTGTACTTCTTTTATCAGATCAGTTCCTATTACATATCCTGAAATAAATCTATTAAACATAAGCCCAGGTTTTTGAATAGTGTTTAATTCTGAGCCTATTGGCATATTTGCAACATTTAGCCCTACTAAAATTTTTTCTCCAGTAGTTGCTATAGTAGACCTATTGTACATCGCTTGAAAAAGAGAATCTCTAGTATGAATTTTAGCCAGTATGCCAGTTAATCCAGCTCTGTATTGTTTTTGCTCATTATCATAAAAATCTTTATATATTCCTCTGTCGTCATAGCCGCCTGCAACAAAACCAAATCTACAGCCATTAATTAAAGCATTAATAACTGAACCTTCAATATTACCTTTTTGCTCTTTTTTAGGACCTTCAATTGGATGTAAATTTCCATTTTTTTCTAATCCTTCTGAGCTTCCCCAAGCATTGTATATTTCTACTACTCTTTCATAATAAGGATTATAATCTTTAAAATCATATAAGCTTTGACTTCCCATCGTAAAAGAGGGGATAGAAATCAAATCTTTTGGAGTAAATGTTTTGTATATTTTTTTTAAAGAATTACTTTTTAAATCATCTTTTCTTAAAATTGATTTATTATCTTTTGAAAAAATAAATTGTCTTAGTCCTTCTTCCTTTAGATCTCCAAGCCATTGCTCTCCTAAAAATGAGATAAATCTTTCATCTTCATTAAATTCAGATACGGTAGCTGCTATTTTTTTCCATGCATCCGTAGATGTTTCTTTTTCACTATCAAATGAAGATGTTGCAGAATAATCATGTGAACTTGTATCTCTAAATGATCTAAGAGAGATGTCTATTTCTTTTTGAGTATCATATCTTATAGATTCTGAGTGTAATTGACCCCAATATAAGTTTGTGTCGTCAAATTCAAAACACAATATTGGATCAGAAAAATATTCTTGATTGTTTTTTAAATTTTTAAGTTTAATTTTATAAATACCAGGCTCATTAAAATATAGAGAAGGGAGCATAATAAATCCAGTTTCAGGTATAAATAATTTCCAAGATAAGTTTTCTCTTAAATGTTGATAGCTAAGTTCAATTAAAGTGTCTTCATCTGTATTTGAAGTTAAATTTCCAAACTCATCTTCAAATCTAATTGTTACATCAAAACGTTTGTTTCTTAAAACATATGAAGGAGTGATAGCTTTGATATTGAAAAGTTTATTCCCTTTAACATCTAAATAAAAAGTATCATTTTCTTTTTTACCATCATATGAAATATGTAAATTAAAAGATTTTTTTCTTTGTGTATATAATTGGCAAAAGTTACCAGAGGATTTATCATCTAATGAACCAATAAAAAAAGTTATACTTTCAGATATTTTTAAATCTTTTGGAAGAGTAAATTCAAACTTATCTAAAGATATTTGCTTTGCTGAAATTGGTTTGGAATTTGGAATTTCTGCCCAAATTAAATTTGATTTTGATTTTAAATTTGCTTGGGGGATTTGCCAATCGAAATATCTTCCTTGAGAGTTTAAATCGAATATTAACTTAGTATTTTTCTTTAAATCATTTGCTGTTGTAAAAATAAATCTATAAGTAGATTTGTTTCCAGCTATAACAAAATGAGGATCACAAGTGCATATAGATCGTCTCATATTTTTTTTGCTCCTGAATATATAATTATTATAGGGATTCTATCATTTAGGTTATTCTTTTTCAAGAATCTGTTTTCTAGGGGTGATTCTAATTTTTTCTATGCATCTATCATTGGAAATTAAAATTTCAATTGTAAAGTTATCCTGCTCTATTTTCCAGCCTTTAGATGGAATAGTTCCCGCTACATGGAAAATATACCCACCAATAGTTTCATATTCTGGGTTGTGAGGTATAGATATCTTAAGTTGCTCTTCAATATCAATTATTGACATTTTAGCATCAACTACTAAACTACCAGATGGTAAATGCCAGTACTGTTTATCTTCATAAATGTCATACTCATCTCGAATTTCTCCAACTAACTCTTCTAAAATATCTTCAATTGTAACTACTCCTTCAGTAGAACCATATTCATTTACAATAATAGCTAAATGAATTTTTTTGGATTTAAACTCTTGGAAAAGTTTAGAGATTTTTTTGTTTTCTGGAGCATAAAGTATCGGTTTTGCAAATTTATCTACTTTTTCATTTAATAGTTTTTCAAAGTCATTATTTGCAAAAACTTCAAGCAAATCTTTATACATCAAAACTTTTGTAATGTTATCAATGCTTTCATGGTATATAGGTATTCTAGAATAATTTTCTTCAGAAATTATTTTCAAAGCATCCTTCAAAAGCGTTGTATCTTCTATTGCAAAAATATCTACCCTTGGAATCATTATTTCTCTAGCTACTTTTTCTTTAAATGTAATAAATGATGCAATCATAGATTGATCTGCATTTGTTAGTGCTAGACTTAGTTCAGATGCTTTAATCATTTCTAATACTTTGTCTTTAGATAAAAAAGATCTTCTTAAAGTTTTTATGTCTTCTTTAAAAATATATTTAGAAAATAAAAAGGCTATAGATGTTAGAGGTAAAAATATTGTTAAATATATAGAACAAATAGAAGAAAAATATAAAATAGTTTTTCTAGAAAATCTTTTAGAAATAAAGCGCATTAGAAAATCAACTAGCAAATATAAGAAAACCACAAAAAATATAATTACTATTATATATATTCTATTATTTGGATCTTCAATTTTTGGAAAAAAAAGAGTTAAAAGCAAAAAAAATGTAATCGCATATAAAAGATATAAAATATGCTTTGTTATGCTAATTAATATGTAAAATTTTTCCCATTTCTTATTTAAAAAAAAATTTTTAAATAGAAAAAGAGAAGTTTTTAAATTTTCTTTAGCTTCAAACTTACCAAGACTCAATAGTGAGGAGTTAAATGCTGTTAGAGTAGAGCCTCCAATAATAAAAAATATCAGAAAAATTACTGTATATATCAAAAATAAATGATCTTGCATGTCTTTATAATAAGTTTGTTTCTTTTAAGTGTTCAATTATTTCTTTTTCTTTTTTTTTCATAATTACTCTATCATTTTTATCTATATCATCATATCCCATTAAATGTAAAAGACTATGTATTATGTAATAGGTATTTTCAAAATGAGGATCTAATTTGTTTTTTTTTGCATATTTAACAGCTACGCTTGGACAGATAAAAACTTCTCCTAAAATATGATGGGATTCTTTTGAAGTGATTGAATCTATTGGAAGACTTATACAGTCTGTTAAAGACGGGTCATTAAAAAACTTATTATGTAAATCTTTTATAGTTTTCTCATTAACAAAATATAAAATGAGCTCATCAGTTTTAATGTTTTCTTTTTCTAGAATTTTCTCTACTTGATTTTTGATTAAATTTTCATCTATTTCAAGATCTGACTGCTCATTTACAATGATTATTTTCATTTATTTAACAGGAGTTTTTGGAAGCCCTGTTACTTTTTTGCTTTCTCCATCTTTCCATTTTCCGATTTTTCTTAAGATATCAATCCTTTCAAATCGTTTAAGTACATTTCTTTTTTTCTCTGATTTCGAAGCTTTTCCATAACTTGGATGTCTAGACATATTTTTTTTCCTTATTTAAAATAATTATTTAATTTTTGGGATATATGCATACTCTTCTTTTAAAGCATTTTCATGCTCTTTATATCCATTTTTTAAATTATCTTTTTTAGGTCCTGTTTTTTTTTCGATTTTATATCTTCTTTTTCTAGGACTTACATTTTTTCTCTCTTCTTTTTTTCCGATTCTTGTCATTTAGCTCCCCTAAATTAATATATAGGAAAATTATAATGATAGGAGGATAAACTTTCAAGATAAGATAACTTTAATTTTATAAATTAAAATTTTTAATTAAATTTTATCTTTCTATAATATCAAAATTAAGTTTTCTATATATTTGATATCTCTTTTTGCTATTTTCTTTTTTTGTTATGTTCGTATGATCGTCAAAGTCATAAATAACTCTATAAGAAGCGTTTAAGTCTATTGTGTCTTGACATAAATTGAAAAGGTAGTAAGATTCATTTAAATTATCTTGGGATTTTGTTAAAACAATAAAATCATCATTTTTTTTCTCAGATATTACGTGGGGCAAAAAACTTTCTTTAGGTTCTTTCCATAAAAGCTCATCTACGTATTTTAAAGAGGCTTCATCTTGGACTTTAATTAAAAGTTTTTCTTTGCTTTCAAAATGTTTTAATGAGGTTTGGATAATTCTTAGTAGTTTTGTTTTGATGTCTTTTACAAAAAAAAAGATAACTTTAGTATTCGAATTTTTAGATATCATTAATCTTTTCCCCAGGAAGTATAAGTCCGCAAGATACTGTGAATTTTACTGCATCTTCATTTTTTATATCAATATCTAAAGCTTCATCTTCACCTACAAAAAACATATACCCTGAAATTGGATGGGGCGCTGTTGGTAAAAAAACGGGTTTTAGTTTTTTATCTATTTTTTCTTGGCATTCTTGTGGAACATCTCCAGATTCAAATCCAATGCAATATGAATCTTTTGTTGGGAATGGTATTAAAATTGTATGTTTGAATGCTTTACTTCCTTCTTTTGATAAAAAAGAGCTGATTATGTCTTTTAAAGAGTTATAAATAGATTTAACAAATGGAATTTTAGAAAGTATTTTATTCGTCCAATTCATTATAGTTTTAAAGAAAAACCATCTAGTAATTACACCAAGTATAAATATAAATACCACCAGCATAATTATAATTAATATTCTAGATATAAACGTTGCAAACATTGGATTGTTAAGTAGGGGAATAGTAGTTTTAAATTGAGTAAGAAATGAAGTAACAACATTTAAAAAGGGAGAAGTGAAAAGGTCTACTAAAAATATAAAAATCATTATTGTTAGCGCAAGAGGTAGTAAAATGATAAGTCCTGCTATTAAATATTTTTTCATTTTATCTCCTTTGCAACTTTGTCTTCAGGTATAATTACTCCACAAGATATTATGTATTTAAGTGCATCTTCCGTTTTCATATCTAAAAAAATCAAATCTTCTTTTTTAAACATAAGTAAAAAGCCAGTTGTTGGATTTGGCGTTGTTGGAATAAATACTGAAATTAAAGGCACTTTTGCCGCATCTTGACATGTTTTAGGGGACTCTCTGCTCACTAAACCAAGTGAATACATTCCTTTTCTTGGAAAAGGGGCCATTACAACTTGTTTAAAAGAGTTTTTATCAGTAACAAATAAAGTTTTTACAATATCTTGAGTTGTTTTATAAACTTTATTTATGAGAGGTATTTTATGTAAAATCCCATCAGACATTCTAATAAATGCTTTGAATAAAAACCATCTTGCAAAAATACCAAGAATCAAGGTTGTTACAAATATTCCAATTAAAATTAATATTTGTGAGCCATATTTAACAATTTGATCCGAAGATAAAATATATGTGTGTATCTGTTTTATTTTAGTCTCTGATAAAACTTTTACAACAAAACCCATAAATGGTTTTGTTAAAAAATTTACTATAAATACAACGATCAATAAAGTTAAAGTAAGTGGCAATAGGGTAACTAGTCCTGTAATGAAATATTTCTTCATTTAAAGCCTTTAATTATTTTTATTTAATTCTATCTTATGTAAAATTTATAAATCAAGATTTGAAAATCATTTAGGGAATGAAGTCCACTTGGAATCTTTAATTCTAAACCTATATGGAAGCAGTGCATCTTGCAGGGCATACTCAATACCTACTCTTTTAGATTTAATAATATTATCATCTTTAATTACATTTTTTTTATCTTCTATCCAAAGTTCATTAGATAAAAAAGATTTGTAATTAAAATTTTTTGTAATTCCAAGAGCTTTTGTTAAGGAACCTGGACCTGTTGTTAGAGTTCTATTAAATATTTTTTTATTTCTTCTATTTTGCATTATATCTATTCCATCAATGGGCTCAATCGATCTAATAAGAACAGCTTCTGGAATATCTTTTTTGTTAGTTACTATATTTAAAAGATGATGCATTCCATAACATAAATATATATATGCTATTCCACCTCTATCAAACATAACTTTAGTTCTAGGAGTTTTATTATTATTATATGCATGGCATGCCTTATCATTTACTAAATAGGCTTCAGTTTCAGTTATTATCCCAGAAGTTATTTTGTTATCTACTTTAGTATAAATATATTTCCCAAGAAGGGATTCAGCTATAGAAATAGTATCACTATTTTGATAGAAACTAAGATCTAATTTTATCATTTTCTTTTTCTTCTAGAAATAAAATATCTAACATCTTGGGTTATTAGATCTATGCTTTTAATTTGGATATGTATTTTATCAGAGTAAGTTAGTTTTTGTTTAGTTCTTCTGCCTCTTAAATAAGTCTCTTCAAATAAGAAATAATCATATTCAATGTCTGCTAAATTTATAAATCCATCTAACATTAATTCATCTATTTCAAAAATTATCCCAAAAGGTTTGATTTTTGTAATTGTAGCTTGATATTTTTTATTGGGATCTTCTTTATAGAATTTTTTTAATAATCTAATTTTTTTTAAAAAAATAACAGAGTTTTCTGCTTTAGCTGCATTTCTTTCTTTCTCAGATGTTGCTTTTGAAATATCTTTTAAATTTATATCTATATCTTCTTCTTCAAATAATATTCTTTGAATTACAAGATCGCTATATCTTCTAATAGGAGAGGTGAAATGAGTATAATGCTCAAGCGCTAAACCAAAATGTCCTATGTTTTCTTTTGAATAGATTGCAAGCTTCATGCTTTTTATGAAATTTATAGAAAGTAGTTTCAAATATTTTGTTTTCTTAGCTTCTATAAAAAGTTTTTGGATGTCTTTTGTTTTTGGATTTTTAGGAAGATAAAAACCAAGTGATCTTGCAAAACCAAAAAATTCTTCTAAATTTTCAACAGAAGGTTCTTCATGAATTCTAAAAATTAATTTTTTCTTTTTTTTATCCAAATGATAAGCAATAACTTCATTAGCTTTTAACATGAACTCTTCTATCATTTGATGTGTAATATCATATTCAACAACTTCTATTTTTATCGGATTTTCATTTTCATCTAATATTATTATGCTATCAGAAAGTGCAAAGTCTATAGATCCTCTATCAAATCTTTTCTTTTTTAGGACTTCACATAGCTTAGTCATATTTTCAAGATCATTTTTATATTTGTTTTCTTTCTTGGATTTTAAAATAGAGTAAGCTTGTTCATAGGAAAATCTTTTTTTGCTTTTAATATATGATCTTACAATGTCATATTTTTTTAAATCCCCATTTTCATCAAAATCCATTAAAACACTTACAGTTATTCTTTTTTGATCTTCTTTTAGGGAACATAAATTATTAGACAACTCTTTTGGGAGCATAGGAATACATTGAGAGGGGAAATATACAGAGTTTCCTCTTTTCGCAGCTTCAATATCTAAAAATGAATTTGCTTTTACAAAAAAAGAAACATCCGTGATATGAACACCTAAACTAAAAGTATTGTTTGGATGTTTTGTAATAGATATCGCATCATCAAAATCTCTAGCTGTTTTAGGATCTATGGTAACTGCATTTAAATTAGTTAAGTCTTTTCTTTTTTTTAAATCTTCATTTGTTATTTTTAGATTTTTTGCTTCGTTTTTTGTTTTATCATCAAACTCTTCTTTAATATTATATTCTATTATTGCGCAGTAGGTGTCTTTGGAAGCTTCGCTTATATGAGCTAAATATTTTTTTAATTTAGCTTCAATCATATCTTTTTCATCTTTAGGCCATTTTGTGATTAGAATCTCTACTCTATCACCGATTTTTAGGAGTTCTTCTGATTGTAATTCTACTAATGATTTAAACCCTAAAATAGGAACGTAGACAAGATAATTTTTTTTTGATGTATCTTTTACAATGCCAACAAAAGTATTTTTTTCTCTTTTTATGATTTCTACAATTTTGCCTTCTATTCCCTTAAGAGGGTTTTCTTTAATCTCAACTTCAACAATATCTAAATCAATTGCTTTATTTTTATCTGCCTTAGAAATAAAAATACCGGTTGTATCTTTATCTTCTGTCTCTACAAATCCAAATCCTCTTGGATTTGCATGAAAAATTCCAATTATTCTTTTATTCATATTTTTTATTTTTTTTATGGCAAATTAAACTGTTTTTTAAAAGCATTGCTATCGTCATAGGTCCTACTCCTTTAGGTACTGGAGTAATATATGAACATAATTCTTTTACATTCTCATAGTCAACATCGCCTACTATTTTTTTAGTTCCATCACTTTGGTTTTCATAATTTATACCAACATCTATAACTATACTACCTTTTTTAATAAAATCTTTAGTTATAAAATTGGCTTTGCCAATTGCAGCTATTATAATATCAGCAGATAAGGCAATTTGCTTTAGATCTTTTGTATAAGAGTGACATATAGTAACTGTTGCATTCAATTTTTTTTTATTTTGAACAAGCATAGCAAAAAGAGGCTTACCAACTAAATTGGACCTTCCAATAATTACAACATGTTTGCCAGTAAGATCAATTTTTGTTTTTTCAAGTAGTATTTTAATTCCAAGTGGAGTGCATGGAAAAATAGTATCATCGTATCCAAGAAGCACTTTACCAACATTTATTGGATGAAATCCATCTATATCTTTATTAGGATCAATTGCTTCAATTACTGTTTTTATACTTATATGTTTTGGCAGGGGAAGCTGAACTAAAATTCCATCTATCTTATCATCATTATTTAATGCATGAATTTTATCTATAATTGTCTTTTCATCAATGGAATTTGAATATTCAAATAAATAAGAATTAATATTTGCATCAAGACATTTTTTTCTTTTCATTCTTACATACGTTTTAGATGCAAAATCGTCACCTATTAAAATAACAGCAAGACCTACATTTAAATTTTTAGAAATTATTTCATTTTTTATATCTAAAATAATCTTATCAGCTATCTCTTTTCCATTAATAATTTTCATTTAAAACCTTTAAAATGTCATTGTGCAATATTTTATTACTTGCTAAAAGAGCATTATTTGTATCTTTAATTTGAAATTTTTTATTCTCAAAATCACTTATTATACCACCCGCTTCTTCAATTAATAAATTACCAGCTGCAACATCCCAAGCACCAAGGCCTGTCTCCCAAAATGCATCGAAAATACCACTGGCTACATATGCTAAATCAATTGAAGCGCATCCAAGTCTTCTGATAGGAAGTCCCTTTTTTAAAATATTTGAAAATCTATCTAAGCAATGATTTGGGTTCTCATCAAAATTATATGGGAAACCAGTAGCTAAAAGAGCATCATCTAACATTTTGGTTTGTGTAACTTCTATTTTTTTGTAATTTAAAAAAGATCCGGTGTTTTTCTCAGCTACAAAAAGCTCATTTGAAAGAGGTTGATATATTACTCCAGATACAGTTTGATTTTTTTCAATAGCTGCAATGCTTACTGAAAAAATAGGGACTTTATGTGCGAAATTCACAGTGCCATCAAGAGGATCGATTATCCATATAACTTCATTAGAGTTATTTATTCTACCACATTCTTCTGACAAAAAACTATGTGTTGGAAATATTTTTTTTATATATGATATTATTGTTTTTTCCGATAAAAAATCATATTCAGTGACTAAATTATGTTTTCCTTGTTTTTTATCAATTTTGTATTTAGTAAAAAAACCTTTTTTTAAAAGATCACCTGCAATTATAGCTGCATCTATTGCAACTATTGTGATCTTCGAAAACTCTTTCTTTTGAATCTTTTCCATAAATTTTGTAGTTTAATTGTTTTAGTTTTTTGTAATAAAATTAAGGGTAGTGAAAATAATAAAAATGCATAGGCCCCATCCGTTAAAGGCATTATTACCAGATCACTTATCATCCATTTTAAAGTAATTTTAATTCCTTTTTCAAAAATAAATAAAGAAAGGGGATAGAACATAGAAAATATAAATGAATAAATAGTTGTAAAAATAAATATATTTATATTTTTATAAGAAAAATATTTTTTTTCATTATATAAAAATATTGTAGTTGCACTATAGCAAATAGCATTGAGTCCAAAGTAAGAAGAAGAAAAAAGATCGATAATTAATCCACAGATAATACTTAGCCAAAGTGATGTATAAATTGATGTTTTATAAAATATTAAAGTAATAAAAGGTGCGAAATAAATAAGCTTTATAAAATGTAAATGTTTATTTAAAAAAAAAGTATAAAATACTGTTAAAAAAAATAAAAATATTACTTCTTTAAAACTACTTTCTGTTGTTTTTGATGCCATCTATATGCCGTATTTACTATTGTTTCTAAAGAGGAATGTTTTAATTCCCAATTTAAAAGTTTTTTAGCTAAATTTGCATTTGCAAATAGTTTAGCCGGATCGCCTTCTCTTTTATTTGTTAACTTAATTTTTAGTTTTTTACCAGATATTTTTTCAACCATATCTACAACTTCAAGAACAGAAAAACCATTTTCAGTACCTAAATTTAAAGTGATGCTTTTATTGTTTTTTTGAATATATTCTAGTGCTTTAATATGAGCAGATGCTAAATCTAAAACATGAATATAATCTCTTATTGCTGTTTTATCTTTTGTTTCAAAATCACAGCCATAGACATTTAAAATATCTCTTACATTTAAAGCGGTTTCAATTGCAATTGGTATTAAATGTGTTTCCATTTCATGTTTTTCACCAATATCTAAATCTATATCAGCACCAGCTGCATTAAAATATCTAAGCGCTGCATAGTTTAAAGAGTATGCTTTTGAATAATCTTTTAAGATCTTTTCAATCATAAGTTTGGATTGTCCATAAGGAGATATAGGATTTGTTGGGTGATCTTCAGTTAAGGGAGTGAATTGTGGAATTCCATAAGTTGCGCAAGTTGATGAAAATATTATATTTTTAATATTAGCTTCAATCATTGCATTTAATAAGTTAATGGTATTTGAAGTATTATTCGAATAATATTTTTTTGGATCTTCCATAGATTCAGAGACGATTGCGCATGCTGCAAAATGCATTACACCTATCGGATTATATTTTTTAAAAGTATCAATTAAAAGATCATAATCTTTTATATCACCTTGTATAAAATCACCATATTTTACTGATTCTTTATGGCCAGTTGATAAATTATCTATTGTAATAGGATGATAGTTTTTTTCTTTTAGTACTTTACACATATGAGAGCCAATATACCCAGCTCCGCCAGTTACTATTATATTTTGGCTCATTAAAAAGCACCTTTTGGAAAAAATATAATTTTTATAGTTTTTAAAATTAAATATAGATCTTTAAAAAAAGATTGAGTGTCAATGTAGTTTTCTTCTATTTTAAGTCTTTCTTCTATTGTGATTTCACTTCTTCCTGATACTTGCCAGAGTCCAGTAATCCCAGGCCTAATTGATAGTATTTTTTTAGTTTTATCTTTTAGATAAATTTTTATCTCTTTATCAAATTCATTAACAGGACCCATTAAAACAAAAGGTCTAGGGCCAACAATACTAAGATCTCCTTTTAAAACATTGAAAAATTGAGGAAGTTCATCTAAGGATGTTTTTCTTAGAAATTGACCAATTTTAGTAATTCTTGGATCCTTTTTTAATTTTTGAAATTTTCTCCACTCTTTTTTTAAAGCAATATTTTTATTTAAAAGGTCTTTTAACTTTTGATCTGCATTTGTGTGCATGGTTCTGAATTTTATGCAATTTATAATTACTCCACCTCTACCAAGTCTTTTGGAAATATAAAAAATTGGTCCTTTAGTAGAAAATAAAATAATTAACGATATTATTAGATACAAAGGAAGTAATAAAACTACAATAAATATACAAAAAAATATATCAAAGATCCTTTTTATAGGTTTGTGTTTAATAGGATATCTGTAATTTCTTTTATTAAAGTTTAGCATGGTTTTGATTCTAACAAAGTATTAATATTTTTTATATAATTTACTTTAGGGTTAGAAATATTTGATTTTTTTTTAAAAATTATTTCAAAATCTTTATAAAGTCATTTAATGATTGTGTATTAATAGAAAGCTTAGATAAGTGATTATATGCTAAATCATATAATTCTTTCTCCAAGTTTTTGGCTTTTTCTAAGCCTAGTATAGTAAGAGCTGTAGATTTATTTTTTTTAATATCACTTTTTATTTTTTTTCCAAGATCTTTCGTTGTAGAATTTTCATCTAAAATATCATCTCTTATTTGAAAGGCTAAACCTAAATTATAAGCAAATAATTTTAGATTTTCAAAATCGCTTTTTGTTGCATCACAAAGTATCGCACCAAATTCCGCTGCACAAATAAATAAAGATGCCGTTTTATTTACATGCATGAATTTTAATGTTTCAAAATTTATATTAGAATTTTCTGACATCAAATCTATTACTTGTCCTGCTATTAAATGATCTTTTCCAGCATATTTTGATAAAGAACTTATTAATTTTATTTTTTTTTCATGGCTTAAGTTTTTTATATTACAAATCAACTCAAATGCATAAGTTAAAATACTATCTCCTGTAAGTATAGCAAGCCATTCATTATATTTTTTATGTAAACTAGGTTTTCCTCTTCTTAAATCATCATCATCCATGCATGGAAGATCATCATGTATTAAAGAGTATGTATGAATCAGCTCTATTGCAATAGAAGCGTCTATTGAGCTATCTAAATTTACATTATAAGCTTCACAAATCAAAAGCGTAAGTAGAGGTCTTAGTCTTTTAGCTTTTGAAGATATAGAATAATTAATAGCTTCATATAAAATTTTATGAGGCTTTTTTTCTACTTCAAATAAATTAGATAATTTATTATTAATTTTTTCAATTTTATTTTTCATTTTGAATTTGATCTGGCACTCCAATACCAATGTAATTAAATCCCAAATTTTTCATTTTTATTGGATGGTATTGATTTCTACCATCAAATATAACTTTGTGTTTTAGATTTTTTAAAATTGATTTGAAATCAAGTAACCTAAATTGTTTCCATTCAGTTAATAGGGCAATAGCATGGGATCCATTTGCAGCCTCTATTTCACTTTCACAAAAAGAAATATTTTTTTCTTTATCAAAGTATTTTTTTATATTGTCCATTGCAACAGGATCAAATACTCTTAAGGTAGCTCCTTTTTTTAATAGATCTTTTATTAAATTAAGAGATGGCGCTTCTCTTATATCATCTGTGTCAGGTTTAAAAGAAAGTCCCCAAATTGCAATTGTTTTATCTTTTACTCCGCCTGTATTTTTAAAGTAATTTTCAATGTTTTTAGATAAATATTTTTTTTGATCATTATTTATCTCTTCAACTGCATTTAAAAGTTTTGGATTTACATTATTTTTTTTAGCAATATATGCAAGCGCTTTTAAATCTTTTGGAAAGCATGATCCTCCGTAACCAACTCCTGGATATAAAAATGAATAGCCTATTCTAGAATCAGAGCCTATTCCTTTTCTAACATTATTTACATTTGCATTTATTTTTTTACAAATAGTTGCTATCTCATTCATAAAAGAAATTCTAGTAGCTAACATTGCATTTGCTGCATATTTTGTCATTTCAGATGATAAAATATCCATTGTAATTATCTTATCTTTTCTAATATTGAAAGCAGAATATATATCATATAAAATATTTTTAGCTTTATCAGAGTCTATTCCAATTACTATTCTATCTGGTTTCATGCAATCTGTAATAGCACAGCCTTCTTTTAAAAACTCAGGGTTAGAAGCAACATCAAAATTTATTTCTTTATTTAGACTTGTTAACTCTTTTTTTATTATTTCTCTTACTTCAAAAAGAGTCCCTACTTGAGCTGTTGACTTATTTATTATTAATTTATATTCATTTAAATTTTTTGCAATGGAGATGGCAGCTTTTTTTATGAAAGATAAATTACAAGATCCATCATCATTTGATGGAGTTGGAACGCATATAAAAATAGCATCATTTTTTTCTACTGCTTTTTTATAATCAGTTGTAAATTGAAGTCTTTTGTTTTTTTTGTTTCTCTTTACTATCTCTTCAAGTCCCGGTTCGTAAATTGGTATTATTCCATCATTTAACTTATTAATTTTATCTTCATCAATGTCTAAGCATGTAACTAAATGTCCCATCTCAGAAAAACAAGCGCCTGTTACTAAACCAACGTATCCTGTTCCAAGTATTAAAATTTTCATTGATTTCTCCTTTTAAAAAGGATGATTGTAAATAATTTATAAATTTATATGTAGATTAAAAAGTATAAGAGGTTAATTTTTTATCTTTTAATTGAAAAATTTTATCGCACATTTTTGCGAGCTCTAGATCGTGAGTTGCTAAGATTAGTGTTTTTTTATAAGTTTTGCAGCTGTTTATTAAAAGATCATGAATTACTTTAGAGTTTTTACTATCTAAATTACCAGAGGGCTCATCTGCAAAAATAATTTCAGGATTATTACAAAAAGCTCTTGCAATTGAAGTTCTTTGTTTTTCCCCGCCCGATAAGTGGATTGCTAAATCATCTTTTTTATTTATTAAATTTATCTCTTCTAGCATTTTTATAGCTCTATTGTAGTAAATGGAAGTTTTAGAGATATTTTTTCTTGCTATTTTAGCTGGCATTAAAATGTTATCGATTACACTTAAATCATTTAATAGATTGTAACTTTGGAATATAAATCCAATTTTTTCATTTATGAGTTTATTACTATATTTTTTTTCTCCAAGAATTTCAATATTTCCTAAATCAATATTTTCTAATCCCGCTAAGATATGTAAAAGGGTAGTCTTTCCCTCACCTGATGCTCCCATTATTGCAATTGATTCATTTTCAAAAACATTTAAATCAATGTTTTCTAAAATAATATTTTTAGTTTTGTTGCTTGTATAAGATTTAAAAATGGATTTAGCGATTAGTATTTTTTTCATTTTATCTAAGAGTTTTAGAAGGGTTTATTAAAGTAGCTTTTATAGCAGGTACCAATCCTGCTAAAATCGATAAAACTGTAGTTGTAACGATTATAAATATTAAAGAACTAACACTTAAAGTATTTGGCATGGTGGATCCAAAAAAGTTTTCATTAAAGAAGCTGTGGCCTTGAATTTTTGATAATATATTTATTACAAAATTTAAATTTTTAAGTGTAAAAACAGCTAATAAAAATCCAAGTAGTGAGCTTATTATTCCAGTAATAGCTCCAGTTAATCCAAAAATTAAAGCAATGCTTTTTTTGCTAGTTCCCATTGATCTTAAAATAGCAATTTCTTTTTTCTTGTCATTTACAAGAAGTACTAACATAGAAATTATATTAGAGCATGCTGCTATTAATATAATAATTGCAATTAGGGTAAAAAGAGTTTTATCACTTTGAAATTGCTGCATCATATCTTTTGAAAATTCAAAATCTTTATAAGTTGAAATATCAAAAAAATCTAAGATTTTTGCTTCTTTAAACTCTTTTATAAGCTCAGTTTTTATTTCATTTGTTTTTTTTATGTCATTTAGCCAAACAAATATTCCATTTGTAGGGGAGTTGTCGTATGAGATGTTATTTACTAAGGAGTTGATTTGTCTTGGAATTTCAGGATCTGTAATAATACATCTATTACCAATTGGAAATACCCCTGGATCATAAAAACCTGCGACATATATTGGTATTCTCATCTCTTGAGAAGAAGCTGCGCTTAAAGTGGTATATGATAGATATCCTCTATCACCCACTAAAACATTATTTTTTTTATAACTTTTAGGTAAAATTATAGAATTAAAATCTTCTATTTTAGGAAGGGATATTTTTGAATTTTTTTGATATAAACTAATAGAAGAATCATTTAAATTTTTATATGTAAAATCTAAAATATCTAAATTATAAAAAGGAATTCTAAGATCTTTTTTAAAATTATTTGTTTTACAAAGTATTTTTAAATCTTTAATCGTTTTTATATTTTTATAATCAACTAAAAAATTATTACCTAAATAACTGTCATCTTTTATGTAAATATTTTCATTACTTAATAACTTTTTATTTTTATTGTCTTTGAAAATAAAATTATTATTTTCAAATAGAATTTTTCCTTTTGAAAGTTTTGAGTTTTTAGTTATGTATATTGATGAATTATCACTTGAATAATAAGCGCTGTATGCCTTGTTTTTTAAAAGAAAGCTTGTATCAATTTTATAATTATTTAAAATTTTAATTTTTTTTATTTTTATATTTTCAAAAATAGAAGTTAGATTCTTTGAAAAACTATTTTTATCAATGTATGTTAAAAAAGATGTTTGATCAGTTATAGCGTTTTCAAATGATCTATTTGCCTTGTAAGCTAATTGAAAGATGTCTTGTGAGTTTAAAGGTAAAATTATTGATTTTAATTTAGGGTTGTCATCACAAAGTGATAAAACATAACTCATCTGAGTTAAAAAACTTAACTTTTCTTCTTTATTTAAAGTATTTGGATCAATGCTTATTCTATCAAGATTGAGTCTTAGCATAGCAGAACTTACTTCAAAATCTTGAAAAGAAATTGCTTTTTCTTTTTTTATTTTTGATAGTATTTCATCTGCTTTTTTTATTGGATCCAATAATTTATTATTTTCATCTAATACTGGTTTAGGGAAGTATGAGGGGATTTCCATATCCATTTCAGGATCATATGGATCAGAAATTGAGGTGTTTAATTTTTCATTAATTGTTTTTAATTGAAAGTCACTGTTTGAGGATAAGGTATCAATTTTATAATAGTAGGATGAAAAATATTGATTTGATGGAGATATTCTAATAGGAGCATTAATTGTAGTTAATTTATCAAGCCAATTTTTTTCTATTCCGGAGGTCACTGATAAGAATACAATTACAAGCCAAACTACAATTGTTATTACAAATATCGAAATTAAAGATATTAAAGAAGAGGATAATCTTCTTTTTTTTGGTACTAAATATTTTAAAGCAAGCTTTAGCTCGAACATTTATATTTTTATTTACTTAGCTTCTTTAAAGACTATATGTTTACGAAGTTTTTTAGAATATTTTTTTCTTTCTAACTTATCAGTAGTGTTTTTTTTGTTTTTTACTGTCCAGTAGCATTCTTTAGTTTCTGAGTTTTTTAATTTGATTATTTCTCTTTCTTTCTTTTTTGCCATGATTCCATACCTTTCTTTTAAATTTAAAGCTAATTTTATACCATATTATGAAAAATAAACAAGTGAAATCAAAATTTACTATAAGAAGTTTTTGCAATTAGATCTAATGGATCAGATGATTTTTTTTCGGTATATTTATGATATCCCAGTCCTGCTATCATAGCAGCGTTATCTAAACTTAGACCAAAGTTTGGAAAATATATAGGAATATTCAAATTTTTATTTTGTACTAACGCTCTTAATGTTTTGCTATTAGATACTCCACCACCAAAATAAATAGCTTTTAAATTAAAGGTTTTACAAGCAAGAGATGCTTTACTAATTAAATCTTCAAAGACTGTATTTTGAAAAGAAGCTGCTATATGCTTTTTCTCTTCTTCTTTAATAAGCGTTGGAAAGTTCTTTTTTGCTCGGTTGCCTTTTACTGTATATAAAATTTTAGTTTTAAGACCGCTAAATGAAAAGTTGAATTTTGAATTTTTATCCCTTCCAACATTAAAATTATATTTTGAGAGGTCTCCATCTTTGGCTAGTTTTTCAACTTCAGGTCCACCTGGATAGGATAGATCTAGAATATTTGCTACCTTATCAAAGCACTCGCCAATAGCGTCATCTATTGTAGTTCCAATTTTTTCATAGGATCCAATGCTGTTTATTTTAAGTAACATAGTATGTCCGCCAGATATTACAACCCCCAACGATGGAAAAATGTTTTTATTACCTTCCATCATTGCAGCATATAAATGAGCTTCAATGTGATTGACTCCTATATATGGGATGCTAGTAGAAAAAGATAGTGCTTTTGTAGTATTTAAACCAATAAGAAGAGCGCCTAATAACCCAGGTCCTTGAGCTACAGAAATTAAATCTATATCATTGATTGTAACATTTGCTTTTTTTATAGCTTCATCTATTACAGGTAAGATCATATCAATATGTGCTCTGCATGCAAGCTCTGGGAAAACTCCACCATATTTTTTATGTAAATCTACCTGTGAGGATATAACATTTGATAGGATTTTAACACCATCTTCAACAACAGAAGCTGCTGTTTCATCACATGTACTTTCAATACCTAATACTAACATAAATAATATTGTTTTTTTGAAAGAATTATATCATTTTTATAAATTTTATATAATGTAAAAAATATCAAATTTTTAAAATTAAAATTATTAAAGGAGGATGAGATTTAAAATCGATTCATTTTTTTTTATTTTAAAGTTTATTAATTAATACTTTTAATGAATTGGGTAATATTTTTAAATTTATTCCATTTTCAAATAAAATAGGCTCACCATCTATATGAGTAATTATTTTTTCATTTGCAATTTTAATGTTTTTGCATTTTATGGTTTCTAAATATTTAGATTTATCAATAGAGTTATTTGTTAACCTAAAAAAAAGATTTAAGAATTTATAAAAAGGTGGTTTTTTCAAAATTGTTAAATATATATATCCATCATCTATTTTAGCGCTTGGGGCTATTTTTATATTATTTCCATATTGTGAGCTTTTTGCAAAACTAATCAAAAAACCTTTTTTTATAACTTTTTTTTCATCTATAACCATTTCAAATGGTTTTTCTTTGAAGTTATTTAGTTCGTTTAAAACAATTTTAGCATAACTTAAAAAACCTCTTTTTCTAGCTTTTGCAAATTTATGCGCTATATGAGCATCAAAGCCAATACCTGCAATTCCTAAAAAATAAGTATCGTTAATACTTACTATGTCAATACTTTTTGTATAAGAATTATTTAAAGCAATTATTGCTTTTTTTGTGTTCATTGGAATCTTCAAATTTCTAGCAAATCCATTACCAGAGCCCATTGGTATTATACCAAGAGCGCAAGGTGAATTTATTAGTCCTTTAGAAGCTTCATTAACAGTGCCATCACCGCCTATTGCAATCACTAGATCGTAATTTTGATTTGCAGCTTCTTTTGCTAATGTAGTAGCGTGATTAGGAGCAGTTGTATACTTAATCTCATAGTCGAATTTATTCTTATCTAAATAAATATCAATCAAATCTAAAACTCTTCTTTTTTTCTTAGTTCCAGACTTTGGATTTATGATAAACCTAACTTTTTTTTTCAAAGGACTTACATTTTGCATAGGAGTTTTTTTTATGTTTTCCTGTTCATTTGCAATATTAAAAGAAATAACAAAAAATGTTAAAACAAATATTAAAGATAATAGTTTTTTCATATAAAAATTCTATATTTTTTAAATTATTTTTTTTACATTGGTTTAATTAGTATTAAAAATAATTTTAATTCTTGAATCTTAATTGTATTAATATATCATTTCAGTTTTTTTATTTTAATTGTATTTAAAAATAAGGATATAAAAATGGGTATTATTAGTAATATTAGTCTTCAAAAACAGATTGAAGATTTTTCTGAGGTCAAAGTGTTTGAAGAAATAAATGCACTAACTAGAGAAGATAGATTTTTTTTAATTGGTGTATGTTCTGAAAGTGATAAAATTCAAAGATATTATTTAGATGTTTTTTTATCTCAAAATAATCCATCTTCTATAGAGACATATAGAATAATCCACCAATGTTTAAATGAGAGCTATTCAACTTTTCAAAAGTGTGATGAAACTTTTAAAAATAGCAATCTTCAACAAAAAATAGAAATTTGTAGAAAAAGAATGGAAAGTTTAATTAGTGGAAGGCTTTAAATATTTTCATTACAACATATATTCTTTTAGATATTTAGCGCTGTGGGAATTTCTATTATTTATTATCTCTTCTGGAGATCCTACAGCTACAATTTCTCCACCATTTTCTGCAGCATCTGGTCCTAAATCAATTATGTAATCTGCGTTTTTTAAAATATCTAAATTATGCTCTACAATGATCAGTGTATTTTTTTTATCTACTAATCTATGAAAGATTTTAAGTAGGTTTTTTATATCATCAAAATGTAGTCCAGTTGTAGGTTCATCAAATAGATAAAGCATATTTTTATTAGATCTTCTAGAAAGCTCTTTTGCAAGTCTTATTCTTTGGGCCTCTCCTCCAGATAGAGAGTTTAAATCTTGTCCCAGCTTTAAGTAAGATAAGCCTACTTCTTTTAGTGTATTTAATTTTTTTATAACTTTTGGAACAACATCAAAAAATATGATTGCTTCATCAACGCTCATATCAAAAATATCTGCTATATTTTTATCTTTATATTTAACTTCTAAAGATAATGAGTTTAACCTTTTTCCATTACATGTTGAACATTTTGTTTTAACAGAAGGGAGATACTGAAGATTTATTATTTTATAACCAAGTCCCCAGCAAGTTCTGCACATTCCTGAGATGTGATTTGTTGAAAAATGTCTTGGTTTTAACCCTTTTATTTTTGCAAGTTTTAAAGAAGCAAAATGCTCTCTAATAAATGGCATAGCATTTGAATATGTAGAAACATCTGATCTAGAAGTTTGTCCAATAGGTGATTGATCTAAAATAATTACATCATTAAAGTTTTTAAGGCCTTTGACTTTTGCAAAGTCAAAGATAATTTCATCTTTATTTTGTTTAATAGAGGTAATTGCTGCTTTTTTTAATATGTCATGCATTAAAGTGGATTTTCCAGAGCCTGAAACTCCAGAAATGCATACAAAGGCTTCAATTGGAATATCTACATTGATGTTTTTTAAATTATGTAATTTAGCATTTTTTATTTTTAAAAGTTTTTTAGATGTATCTCTTCTTTTTTTAGGTAGATCTATTTTTTCTTTTTTAGAAAGGTATTTTCCTGTAATAGAATTAGGATCTTTTTTTATTTTTTCAAGATTTCCTTGAGACACTATTTTTCCACCTCTATTTCCTGCAAAAGGTCCAATATCATAAATATAATCTGCTATATTTATTACCATAGGATCATGTTCTACTATTATAAGAGTATTTTTTAGATCTTTTAGTTTTTTTAGAGCGTTTATTAAAAGAAAACTATTATGAGGATGAAGACCAATTGTCGGCTCATCTAAAATATATATGCATGAAGTTAATTTTGATCCTAATTGTTTTGCAAGTTTTATTCTTTGCATTTCTTCATTTGAAAGTGTTGGTGCTGATCTATCAAGAGATAAATAATCAAGGCCGATTTCTTTTAAAAATTCTAAGTTGTTAATAATTTCTTTTAGGGTGTCTTTAAGTATTTTTTCTTTATCTTTTTCTAATTTAATTTTTTTAATAAATAAGTAAGCCTTATCAATAGAAAGAGAGCAAAAATCGATAATTGATAAATTATCAATTTTAATATTTAAGGAAAATGGATTTAATCTATTTCCATTACATGTTGAACATGTTTTTTTATCCATGTGAATAGATAATATTTCTTTTATATTTTTATTTGAGTGTTTTGCAAGCTTAGCTAATGTGTTATTTAATCCTTTCCACTTAAAGGTAGTTTTTTTAAATGTAAATGTTTTGTCATTTCCATTTAAAAAAAAGTTTAAATCTTCTTTTTTTAGTTTTTTTAAATTTACTTGAGGATTTATTTTTAGACTTTTAAAAAAATCAAATATTAAATCAATTGCATCATCATTTAAAAACATGAAACATATATCAATAATAGAATAATCTAAAAACATTGGATCATCTAAGATATTAAACCCATATAAATACCCAATTCCTTGACAATCTAAACACATCCCTTTTTCAGAGTTAAATGAAAAACTCTGTGGTGTGATTTTAGCAAAAGATTCACCAGTTATAGGGTCTGCAAATGCTAAATTAAAAAATAGATCTTTATTTTGATATTCAACTGTTATTATTCCATTTGAAATTTTATCAGCTAAAGTAAGTGCATCATATATTCTATCTTTTAATTTTTTAGATATTTTTAATCTATCTACTACTAGATAAATTTTATTTTTGAAATTTTTATCAAATTCGATTTCTTCATCAAGTTCAAAGTATTTATTATTTATTCTAATTCTTAAATAACCCATTTGAAGGTATCTTTGCTTGAAAGTATCAAAAGTTTCATTAGATAATAAAGATATTGGAGCTAAAATAATTATCTTTTCATTTTCTTTTAATTTTAATAGTTTTTCTAAAATAAACTCTTTTGTAATAGATTTAATTTCATTTTGTGTTGTAGGAGAGTACGCTTTAGCTAGATGAGTATATAAAATTCTTAAGTGATCATATATTTCTGTAATAGTTCCAACAGTTGATCTAGGTGAGAGTAAATGTCCTTTTTGCTCTAATGCTATACAGGGAAAGAGATTCTCTATCTTATCAACTTTAGCTCTTGGTAGTTGTTTTAAAAACTGTCTTGTATATGCAGGAAGAGCTTCTAAATATCTGATTTGAGCTTCAGCATATATAGTATCAAAACAAATAGTTGTTTTACCGGATCCAGAAGGTCCGGTAAATACTGTTATTTTTTCATGGGGAATTTTTAAATTCAAATTTTTTAAATTATTTGAATGTGCATTTTCTATTATTATTTCTTTTGGGTAGTTAGATTTAGATGAAACTTTTGTTTTTTTATATTTTTTCTTTTTTAAGGATTCATTGATATACAATGAAGTCGAAGTTTGTTTTTTTAAAAAGTCATTTAAAAAATTTTCATTTATTATTTCCCCACCATCGTTGCCGGCTTTAGGGCCAAGCTCTATTACATAATCTGCATTTTTTACAAAATCCATATTATGTTCTATTACTAAAACAGTATTCTTTTTATCTACAAGCTCTTGCAATATCGATAAAAGCTTTTCTATATCATAAAAATGAAGTCCAGTTGTTGGTTCATCTAAAATATATAACGTTTTTCCAAGAGATGGTTTTACAAGTTCTTTTGCTAGTTTTATTCTTTGCGCTTCTCCACCGGAGAGTGTAGTAGAGCTTTGACCAATTGGCAAATAACCAAGTCCTACTTTTTTCAATAGCTCTAACTTTTTTTTGATATTTGGGATTTTATCAAAAAATAAACAAGCTTCATCAACATCCATTTGTAAAATGTCGTAGATATTTTTATCTTTATAAAGCACTGATAAAACATCTTGATCAAATCTTTTGCCAGAGCATTGTTCACATGTTGAAGATACATCTTCCAAAAAATCCATATCCACTTTTATTTCGCCAAGACCTTTGCAGTAGGGACATGAGCCTTCTTTAACATTAAAACTAAAAAAAGAGGGGGTAAGTCCTTTGGACATAGATATTTTTAAAGAGGAATAAAAAATTCTTATATCATCGAAAAGTTTTATGTAAGTTGCAGGATTTGATCGTATTGTTCTACCAATTGGAGATTGATCTACAAAAATAATTTTTTCAATGTTTTCTATTCCATTAATTTTTTCAAATTTCCCGCATTTATGATTGGATTTATTTAATTTATTGAAAATTGCTGGATATAGCGTATCGGATATAAGAGAGGATTTACCAGATCCAGATACACCTGTTACACATATAAAATTTTCTAAATATAATTTTAAATCAATATTTTTTAAATTATTTAAAGATGTTTTTTTTAAAGTTATTACTTTTTTTATGTTTTTTCTATTTTTAAAAAAATTAATATTTAACTTATTTGCAAAATATTGACCGGTTATAGAGTCTTTTGAATTCATAATATCTTCAATAGATCCTTTAGCAATAATTTCTCCACCTAATTTTCCTGCATACTTACCAAAGTCTACAATAGTATCAGCAGCTTCTATAGTATCTCTATCATGCTCAACTACTATTACTGTATTTTTAAGATTTTTAAGCTCAATTAAAGTATCTATTAATTTTTTATGATCTTTTGGATGAAGACCAATAGAAGGCTCATCTAAAATATATGTAGCGCCAGATAAAGAACAGCCAATTTGAGATGCTAATCTTACTCTTTGAGATTCTCCTCCAGATAAACTAGGAGAGGATCTTTCAAGTGTTAAATAATGTAGGCCTACATTTTTTAAAAAATTTAATTTTTTTAAAATTTCTGAAATCAAATCTTTTGCGATCAAACTATCTTCTTTTGATAGTTTTAAGGTTTTAAAAAAGTCATATGCTTCTTGAGTTGTTAGTTTCGTTATTTCAAAAATCTTTTTATCATCGATTTTTGCATTAGATGGATAAGGTTTTATCTTAGATCCTTCGCATTTATGACAGATCATATGAGACATATATGATCGCATCTCATTTCTGTAATGCTCACTTTTTGCAATATCTAATCTTTTATGAGCTTCATGAATAACTCCTTTAAATGAAATAAATTCATCCCATTTCATTTTTTTTCTAGGATGAGAAAATTTCATTTTTATCCATTTTTTATCAGAACCATACAAAAAAATATTTTGGTCTTTTTTGCTTAGCTCTTTCCAAGGCGTTGTTGTTTTAAACTTATAAATTCTGCCTAAATTATCATAAATATTTTTATATCTAACAGTGTTGTAATGAGGAGCTATTTTGCAGCAATCTTCAGCTATTGATAAATTTTCATCTATTATTTTATCCATATCAAATTCATAAACATCACCAAGACCTTGGCATTTTTCACACATTCCTAGAGGATGATTAAATGAAAAATCTTGGGGAGTAAGTTGGGGATATGAAATGTTAGACTTTTTAGAATAGCCATATGTAGAATAATATTTTTCTTTGTCTGTGTTACTATCTAAAATTACTACAGATCCTTTAGATAGATCAAGTGCTAGAAAAACAGCTTCTTTTAATCTAGATGTATTTTCTTTAGTATAATTAATTCTATCAATTACAACATCTAAAGAATGAGTTTTAGAAGGGTCTATTTCTTTTATATCTTCAGCTAAATAAATTGTATTATCAATTCTAAATCTAGAAAAACCTTTTTTTTGAAGATCTGTTATCTCTTCTTTAAAAGAAGATTTTTTATTTTGAATGTAAGGAGAGATTATTATTAATTTTTTATTAAAAAAAATATTTAAGATATTAAAAATAATTTGATCATTGCTTTGGGATAGTATTTTTTCATTCGAAATAGGACAGTAGGCAGTTGCTATTTTTGAATATAAAACTCTTAAAAAATCATAAATTCCAGTAATTGTTCCAACTGTTGATCTAGGTGTTTTAGAAACAGTCTTTTGTTCTATTGCAATAGTTGGAGAAAGTCCTGTAATAGATTTGAAAGTAGGTTTTTGCATCTCTTTTAAAAGTCTTTTAGATGCATTAGGTAAAGATTCAATATATCTTCTTTGTCCTTCTACAAAAATTGTATCAAAGGCCATAGAAGATTTACCAGATCCGGATACTCCTGTAAATACTATAAGTTCAAAAGGCTCTAAAATAAGATCCGTTTCTTTTAGGTTATGAACACTTACTTTTTTTAAAACTATTTGACGATTATTCACTTTTCTTTTAATTGTTAATTAGAAGCTAATATTATATTATATATAATATTTTGCTAAAACTCAAATTAAAAGGCTGTAAATGCACACTAGAACTAAAATAATTTGTACACTTGGTCCCAACACTTCTTCTGTAGAAATGATTTTAAAGCTTGCTAAAGCTGGGATGGATGTAGCTAGAATAAATTTTAGTCATGGTACTCATGAAGAGCATTTAATAACGATCAATAATATTAAAGAAGCTCGAAAAATTTTAAAAAGACCACTTTCTATTCTTTTAGATACAAAAGGTCCTGAGATTAGAGTCGGAATTTTAAAAAATAACGAAATTGATCTAAAAACTGATCAAATAGTAAAACTTGTAAGAAAAGAAGCTAAAAAAGATGATGAAATTCCAGTCTTTCCATGTGATGTAATCGATATTTTAAAACCAAATCAAAAAGTTTTATTTGATGATGGGTATATTACAAGCTCTGTTGTAGAAGTTACAAAAGATTATGCAACTGTTAAAATAGAGAATCCAGGAGTTTTAAAAAATAAAAAAGGAATAAATCTTCCAAATGCAAAACTTCCTCTTCCAGCAGTAACTGACCAAGATATTTTAGATTTAAAATTTGGTTGTAAAAATGATATAGATATAATAGCCGCATCTTTTATTAGATCAGCAGATCATATAAAGCAAATTAGAGATATTTTAAAAGAAGAAAAAGTAAATGATGTTTTAGTAATTGCTAAAATAGAAAGTTCAGAGGGTGTTGATAATTTCGAAGAAATAGCGGATGCTGCAGATGGAATAATGGTAGCAAGAGGGGATCTTGGAGTAGAAGTTGATCTTAGTTTAGTTCCAAAGTTACAAAAAGTTATGATCTTAAAATGTTATGAAGCTTGTAAACCTGTTGTTATTGCAACTCAAATGCTAGAATCTATGATTAATAATCCAAGACCTACAAGAGCTGAAGTATCAGATGTTGCAAATGCTATATATGATAGCGCAGCTTGCGTTATGTTATCAGGAGAGACTGCTATTGGAAAATATCCAATAGAAACAGTTACTCAAATGAAAAAAATAATACATCAAACGGAAATCGATTTTGATTATAAAAACTTTTTTTATAAATTATCTCATACAGAGTATGAAGATATCGCAACAGCTGTTTCAATAGCTACTGTAAAAACAGCGTATTCTTGCTCTGCTTCTGCTATATTTGCAATTAGTAAAACAGGATTTACTGCTAGATTAATTACTAGATTTAGACCTAAGATACCAGTTATCGTTTTAACGAATAGTATTAAAAGATACAATCAATTAGCTTTTTATTGGGGCATAATTCCTATATTTTTTGAAAATTGGAATAATGAACGAGAAGCTTTTAAAATAATGAGCCATTATGCAATAAATAATAATTTGATATCTTTTGGTGATTTAATCGTATTAATATCTTCCTTTCCCTTTGAAAAAAGTAATTTAACTAATTTAATGGTTGTAGAAAGTATTGGGAATATATTAGTTAGAGCTTATAAAGGAATGGGGTCATTAATAAATGCTAAGATTCATAAAATAATTAGTTTGGATAGCATTAATGAAAAAGATATTAAAGATAAAATTGTAGTTTTAAGAAAATGCTTGGATTCAAATCTTTTGCTTTTAAAAAATGTAAAAGGAATCATTTTACAAAACTCTAAAATTGATACCTATTCAGAAAATATTTTATTAAACTTTGCTGCACAAAAGAAAATACCAATAATTATAAGAGCTAAAAATGCTTTTGAAATACTTCAAGATGAGGAACAGGTTTATTTAGATCCTCAAAAAGCTATAGTATACAAAGCAAATGATAACTCTTAAATTTTCAGTTATTATTTAGGCATTAAAGGTAATGGCGGTATAGCAGAAGGAGCTGCTTCGGCTCTTGAGTTAGTTTTATCTAATCCTGTTGATGGAGAGCTAGCCCCTGATTTTTGAGATGATGTTGGAGTAGAATTTAATTGTCTTCGCAATGTTTCTAATTTATATAGTGCATTTTTTAAATCATTAGCCTTCGATCCTAGATCATACCAAAAACGATCAAAATTTGTTAGGTGTTCGTCATACATTGTAGAACAGGTTTTAGCTTTTTCAATACTTAATTCTAAATTCATAAGTATATTTGTGTAATCTGCTATGCTTCTATCTTTGAAAGATGGAGATGTTTTTTCATCCTTAGAAGCTGTTTTCAAAGTATCCATGTCACGAAGAAATTTCTTCATAAATGCTTTAATTTCTTGATCTGTTTTCTTTAAAATATTTTGCAAAATAGCATCATCTTCAACTTGTTTAATTACTTCAGTATCTAGTTTATTTTTACCGGACAATTTTATGCATGTCATAATTTTACCTTTATTTTTACTTATTAGTATTAAAATCATATTATATATATGGTTTAATTATACCATAATTAACAAATTCTTTAAATAGTGTAATTACAAGTTATTGATTTAGAGAAGTTTTAATAATGGTTTTTATTCACACATACATAAGTGTTTTATAATTAAGAAGTTGTAAGCTGTTGGTGTTTAAGGAAATTTATATTTTTAGTTATTTAATTAAATGATTTAAAAGACAAATAGATGCAATGGACGCTGTTTCTGATCTTAAAATATTATCACTTAAACTAACTGATAGGGCATTTATATTTGATAAGAATTCAATTTCTTTACTATCAAAGCCCATAGATGGACCTATTACAAAATAGGATTTTTTGCTTTTTTTTATTGAGTTTTTTAATAAAGGTGCTTTTTTAGTAGAACCATAATATATAGTTCCATCAAAAGATATTTCATATAAAGATTTTAAAATATTGATTTTTGGAAGATATAATTTTGAGCACTGTTTGATGGAAGATATTAAAATATTATTCATCCTCTCTAGTCTATTTTTTGAAAAATTTATTTTTTCACTATTTTTTGAGCAGAAAAAATAAAATTCATCAACGTCTAGCTCAGTGCATTTTTCTAATAAAAAATCTAATTTTAAAGGTTGTATGATTGCTTGTACAAGTATCGTTTTATAATCTTTCTCTTTTTGAAAAGTTTTAGATAAAATATTGAAAGTAGAATAGCTTTTATGAATTTTTGTAAGCTTTGCTTTGGCAATTAATCCTTTTCCATTAATAATATCAACTTCTTCTTTTTCTTTTACTCTCATTACATTTTTTAAATGATGAAATTCAGATCCTTGAATTTCAATAGTTAAATCATCTTTTTTTAAATCTTTTTGATAAAATCTTTTAATTGGCATATTTAAGTTCTACAAATTGTTTTTTTTAATAAAATTGACAGATTTATGGTATTTAATTTAGATATTTTTTGTAACTTTTTTATATCAAAAGTTTCAAAAGATGATTTTTTTAAATAATATTTATTTATTTTTTTGAAGTTTGTAAAGTTAAAAACTAATTTAAATCTATAATCATCAAGTAAGGTATCATTATAATTTTCATAATAGATAACTTCTTCGCAATCTATTAATTTTTCATTTTTAAAATTTATAGGACATAAAATAAATAAAAATTCTCTGTAATATATTTCTTTAAATGTTTTTAAATCATTTAGTATTTTATGAAAATTTTCTTTTTCTTTTGGTAAAACTATTAAAATACTGTCATATCTAAATCTTTTATAAATGTATCTCAAACTTTGTTGCTTATATTTATTATGCTGCCAAAAATACTCTCCTGGACTTTTTCTAATTTCTGTTTCTAAAATATTTAAAGATTTATCCATCAACCTTTTAATCTCAAAATCTTTGTTATTATTTAAGTTGGGCCATATTGGATCTGAATATTTTATTTTGTATCGTCCATTTTCTCTTTTAGTAGTAGCTATAATTATAGGAGATGAGGTTTTATAAGAAAGTAGAGCAGGAGAGGTTGTATTCCATGCTCTTCTATTAAAAAAAGGATATGAATAATTGCTATCAGGCATTCCTTGATCAGCAACTAAGCCAACAAAAACGCCTTTTTTTAAATTTCTTAAGGATTCTTTTAAAGCATTTTTAGGCTCAATTATTTGACCATTATTTTTTTCTCTTATTTTTTTTATCCAGTTATATAATTTTTTGTTTTTTATTGGTTTTGCAATTGCTATTCCTTTCATTTTTAAAGTGCCATTTAAAAATAAAGTCTCCCAGTTAGATAAATGAGATACAAAAAAAATTATACCAATATTTTTTTTGTATAAATCAAGAGCTGGTTGTTCTTTTTCACAAACAAATAATTTAGACAAATCTTTTTCATAAAAGAATTTAGGGTATTCTAATAATGTGATTGCCAAATTTTGAAAGGATTTAATAGCATTTTTTTTTATATCATTATTGGATAAATTTAAGCTTTTAGCTAAAGCTAAATTACTAAGGGCTCTTTTTCTGTAATTTTTCAATAAATAAAAAGAAATATAGCCAATAATTTTACCAAACTTATGTAAGACTTTATAAGGAATATATTGAATTGGAAAAGTAATAAATCTAATAAAATAATAGGATAAAGTGTTTTTATTCATTTATGACATTTAAAAGTTTGTTTAATTGATTAGAAAAATCTAAATGTAAAATAGAATTTCGGATCTTAGTTGCATTTTCTAGATTTTTTTTATATTGCATAGCAAGACTTATTGATTTTTTAATTTCATAAATATCTACTGCATTTTTAAGTATATAACCATTTTTTTTATCAATCACTTCGCAAGCGCCGTTATGCTCTGTAGTTATTGTAAAAAGACCATAAGATAAAGCTTCAATAGCAACATTTGAAAAAGGATCATATATAGTTGGTAATATAAATATTGTGCAACATTTATAAAAATCATTTACATTATTTAAAGATCCAAAAAATTTTACTTTATTTTCTATATTTAATTTTTTTATAAGTTTTTTATATTTATCTATTTTTTTATCGCTTCCAACTATTGATAAAAAAATATTTTTTTCTTTTAGTAAATAAATTGCTTTCAATAGAGGTAATAGCCCTTTTCTTTTAAAATCATTTGCAATAAATAAGAGATTATAATTATTTGGATTTAAACTTGTTTTTTCATAGCAATTATTTGGATTTTTAAAAGAAGACAAGAAGTCTTCTTCATTATTTTTAATCTCAACTCCATTGTGAATTACTTGTATTTTTTTAGAGTCTACTTGGTAATAATTTATAAGCTCATTTTTTACCATGTTAGAATTAACAATTATTTTTTTTAAATGAACAAATTTTAAAGATTTTCTTTCAATATCCAGTATTGTTTTATGAAGTGGATTTATTTTATTTAGAAAGGTTTTAAAAAAGGATTCTGTTAATTTTCTTTTATTTAAGAAAGATAAATGCACTCCATTTCCAAGTCTTGTATAATTATGAAAAGAAACTCTATCGAAGGAAAAAACTTTACCAATCTTATTGTTTTTTAAATAATCATTTAAAAGTAAATCGAACTCTTTTAGCTTTAAGAATTTTAAAGTTTTTTTTAATTTTAATGTAACTATTTTAATATTTTTAGAACTTTCTAAAATAGAGGCGTCACTAGTTATGATTGTAATAAAATAATTATTTTTTATTAAATAGTCTAAAAAAGAGAAAAAATATTTTTCTAAACCACCTTTTTTATTTAGATGATATTTTATTAAAGTAATGTTTTTCATTTAGTGGATTTACTTGAACTAACTACAACTTTGTCATTTTTAAGTTTAATTTTTAAATTTAATTTTTTTTCAGAGGATGACCATAATCTAAATTTATTTAAAAAAGATCTGAATCTATTTTTTAAATATTTTTCTCTCAAATGAGGTTGAATTTTTCTAAGTTCATTATCAGTCTCTTCAGACAGTGCTTTTGCAACATACTCTTTTTCTGCTTCGATTGCTAAAATATAATTAATATTCCATTTTAAACTGTGAGAGTGGTCTTTAGGGTCTACTGAAATGACTATTACAATTTTATCTTTTATTATATCTAAAAATAACTCACTAACTCCTTTTGCAAAAAGTGGAGTTGTTACTAAAAATACATCATTCATATTTTTAATAAGATCATTTTCTTCTAAATATGTAGTTTTAGGGTTGTACTTAGAATTATTTTTGGTTGGGAAAAATAATTGAATTGGAATAGATGCATTTATTGGAATTAAATCTTTTTTAATGAAATCTATTCTCATATATTTAGATTCGGGATCATCAATAGTAATTGAATTAGAAGAGATTGAAGGAATATTTATTTTTTTCCATGAAGTTGGAACTAAATAATTAATTACATCTTTTCTTGAATTTTTGTTTTCATTATATAAAGCATCAAGTTCTGTTTTAGTAATATTATTTAAATTAAAAGTTAGGTTAAGTGAATTTGATTTGATTTCTTTTATCATCTCTTCAGGTCCTGTTATAGTAATATTTAATTTAAATGGAAAGATATCTGTAAACTCGTACCCTAAAGGAGCCTCTCCAATTGGATCTGATAAATAAATTGGAACTTTTTCAGTAATTAATTCACTTAAACGCACTTCGTAAACTGAGGGCTTGATTTTTTTTATCGATCTTTCCAGGTTATATTTAGAATCAATAGAGACTAGGTTTTTTTTTGTTATTATTTCTTCAAAATGATTTGGCATATTTTCTACATCAATTAATACAAAAAGATCATTTGAAGTTAAATGGTCTAAAAAGTTTTTATTTCCCATAACATTTAAGGTTATTTTATCTTTTAAAAAACCATTGGATCCAAGGCCAATAAGGGTTTTGTTTTTAGGAATATTAATTATTTTTATGGGTATATCGCTTATTATTTTAGTAGAACTAAGTGAATGGTTTACAACAATCCATACTATCATTGCTAAAATAATTGAAAGTAATTTTCTTTGCCAATTGTCTAAAAATAATTTCTTTAAAAAGCTAATCATTTTTTTAACCATTCTTTAAATTTAAATTTGTTTTGAAAAGGAATTTTATTTGGTGGATTGAATACACTTCTAATAATTCCTTTAAATCTATCTATTTTGATTCCTCTTGTAATAATCCCATCCCTTGCAATGGATACTTTACCACTTTCCTCAGATATAACAATAACCAATGCATCTGTAATATTAGAAAGCCCAATGCCAGCTCTGTGTCTTGTTCCCATTGATTTGGTGATATGAGAGATGTCTTCAGCTAAAGGCAGTATACTAGCTGCAGAAACAATAGTTTTACTTCTTATTATAATAGCTCCATCGTGAAGTGGGGTTGTTGTTGCAAATACTGTTTCTAATAATTCTGATGAAAAATCTGCATTTAGCATAACAGCTTTTTGAGCAAATTCTTCTAAGGAATCTTCTTTTTCTAAGGCAATTAGAGCTCCTATTCTTTTTTCAGCTAGTCTATATGTTGAGTTTGCTAAGTGTTCTAAAAACCTATCGAATTCGGTTATTTCTTTATATCTCTTACCTTTCAAAGAAAGTTTTGATAAAGCTATTCTAAGCTCAGGTTGAAAAATTACTATAAATCCAACAATCGCAGCGCTACCTAACTGTAACATTATTTTATGAATAACAGGCAGTTTCAGGTATGTAGCAATAGCAAATAATATAACAAATGCTAAAACCCCCCATACTAAATCCATTGATTTTGTATTCCAAAAAAAAGAAAGTAAATAATTAATTGCAGCAGCAATTATTAATACTTCTATGATGGGTATTAGTGCGTGTATAAAATCCATAATTTTAATTTATTGTTTTATATAAGATATATATCTTAATTTAAAGATTTATAAAAGCGATTTTTTTACTAAAATAACATAAAAATCAAAAAAATGCAAATTTATTTAGTTTCCTCAAATGGAAACCCTACAACTGATTTATAACATAGGATTAAATGATTCACACCATTCATTGCTCTATGTGGCAACTTTTCTTTAGGTAGGTTATAAGTAGTAGCAATTATATCTTTTGAAAGATTGTTTTGCCATAAAAAAGGTTTATTTGACTCTTTAGTTTTAATTGAAATAGACCAAAACATTGAAGCTAAATCAAGCCAGTGATATGGCCAATTAAATTCAGTTTGCAGTTCAGGAGGAATTATTTGAGAGACAAAAATTCTATCAAAAGAGGGGTTTTGGCAAATAAAAAAAGAATTTTCATCTGTTAAAGTATATTTCTTAAAAATTGTAATAAGTTCATTTTGAATTATTGAAATATCTTTTCCTTTTTGGAGTTCTTCAAAAGTAAAACCTGTTATTTCTAAACTTTTTAAATTACTAGATTCAAAAATTGACTTATCAATCTTTATTAATGATTGATATTCATCAATAATATCTCCTGTATATAAATCAATTATTTTAAAAGCAATTTCAAATATTTTATTTATATAAGGGTTAAGTCCATTTGTTTCTGTATCTAAAAAAATTCCAAACATAGTTCTATCCCTTCTAATATAGTTTGATTATATTTTTATTATTATTCAAGAAATTAATAATGTATTTTTATTTTTTATTAATTAAAATGCTAATTCTTAATTGGATGCTTAATTTAAACTAATTTGGGTAATTTAAGAAAAAGTACTATAAAAAGATTGTTATATGATATACTCTTTTCAAGAATATGGTGAATTAAATGGCATTTGCTAAACAAAAAAATAGAGAAGTTATTTTTCAAACTTTATACGCATTGGATTATTCTGTTTCTGATAAAACTGATCTAATTAAATTATTAATGGAACTTATAAAGACTACTAAAAAAAACATAAAATCATTGTTTGAATTAGTAGAAGATATCAGATCAAAGCAAGATGAAATTGATGAAATCATAAAAAACATTTCAAAATCATATAATTTTAATAGAATTTCAAAGGTAGAACTTAATATAATCAGACAATGCATTTATGAAATAAAATACATAAAAGATTTACCTGCTAAAGTATCTATAGCTGAAGCGATTAGATTGTGTAAAAAATTTTCGACCAAAGAAGGGGCAAATTTTGTAAATGCTATAGTAGATGGATTTTATCAAAGCTATGAACATACAAAACAACATATCTCTTAAAGAATTTACAACTTTTAGAATAGGCGGAAATGCAAAATATTTCGTAAAAGTTACAAATATCGAAGATCTTAAAAATGCATTGATATATGCAAAAAAAAATAATTTAAAAACTTTTATTTTAGCTAAAGGATCTAATGTTGTATTTGATGACAGGGGATTTGATGGTCTTGTAATTTTAAATAAAATTGATTTTATAAATTTTCATGAAAATGAAATAGAAACTGCCTCAGGGACAAGTGTTGCAAAATTTGCAATTGAATGTTCTAAAAGAAATCTATCAGGATTTGAGTTTGCAGCTCCTCTTCCAGGAAGCGTTGGTGGCGCTGTATATATGAACGCTGGAGCTAATAATCAACAAACATTCGACACATTAATTAATGTTACATATCTAAATGAAAATTTTGAAATTATAAATTTCAAAAAAGAAGATATAAATTTTGGATATAGATACTCAATTTTTCAAGAAATGAAAGGTGTTATATTATCTGCTAAATTCAAACTAGAATATAAAGAAAATATAATTGATCATCAAAGAGATCTAATAAAAAAAAGAACTTTGACTCAACCGATTAACACAAGAAATTGTGGTTGCATTTTTAAAAATCCTGAAAATAACTTTGCTGCAAAATTAATAGATGAGTGTGATTTGAAAGGCTTTAAAATAGGTGGGGCAAAAATAAGTGAAAAGCATGCTAATTTTATTGTAAATGAGAATAATGCTAAAGCAAGTGATGTTTTAAACTTGATAAAGCATGTTAAAAATATTGTATATAAGAAAAAAAACATTAGGCTTCATGAAGAAGTAAGACTAATTCCTTATAGAGGTAATGAATAATGGATGAAAGATACGATCTACATTGCCACTCTACTTTTTCTGATGGGACAATGACTTCATCTGAGTTATTGCATTTAGCAAAAGAAAAGAATTTAAATGGCTTATCTATTACAGATCACGATACTATCATGGCCTATGATGAGAATCTTTTAAAATTGGCAAAAGACTTAAATCTTTTGTTAATTCCTGGTGTGGAAATATCTTCAGAGTACAAAAATAACAATGTTCATATTTTGGGATATAACTTTGATATTAAGTCAAAACCTTTGAAAGCTTTTTTAGAAAAAGTGCTTATTCAAAGAGATGAAAGAAATGATGAAATATTAAAAAAATTAAGAGAAAAAAATATAAATATTACTTTTGATGAACTTTATAAATATGCCAAAGAGAAAAAAAAAATATCAAGATCATGTGTTGGAAGAGTTCATATTGCAATGCTAATGCTTGAAAAAAAATATGTAGATAATTTCCAACAAGCATTTGATCTTTACATTAAAGATGGCGCTGAGTGTTATGTTCAAGGCTTTAAAAATTCTCCAAAAGAAATAATAGACATATTACATAAAGCAGGTGCAAAAGCATCTCTAGCTCATCCATATTTCTTAAAAAAAAGAAAATTAATTGAAGGAATATTAGATCAAGGCTTTGATGCAATTGAAGTGTATTATGCAAGGCTTTTATTAAAAGATGAAAAGAGATATTTAGAAATGGCTAAGAAAAAAAATCTATTAATTACAGGTGGATCTGACTATCATGGGTCTATTAAGCCTTATTTATCACTTGGATCTTCTTGGATTAATGAAATAGAATTAAATAAATTATTAAGTTGATAATTTTTCAATCCAAATTACAAAGGGACTATTTTTTTTATTGAGCCATTTATATTGCATAATATTATAAATTTTATAATCTATTTCCTCTAAAAATTTTAAAATTTCTATTTCTTCAATTTTACCTTCACTATGACCTGGATAGACTGTAATAGAAATAGCCCCATTTTGACTTAAATGCAAAAAAGCCGATTTTATACTTTGAATAGTAGTTTTAGATTTTGTTGTAATAGATTTATCAGATTTAGGAAGATAGCCTAAATTATAAATAAATAAATTTATTTTTTCTTTTAAATGTTTTGAAAAGTCTTCATGAGAACTCAAAAAAAGATTAATTTTTTTTAAATCCTCAAGATTAAAATTTTTTTTCAAAAGATTTTTTGTATTGTCTATTGCTTGTTTTTGAATATCAAATCCAATAATTTTTTTTAAATTATATTTTGTAGATAGTTCTAATAGAAATAATGTATCAAATCCATTGCCTATAGTAGCATCTATGCATATAAAATCTTTTTTTAAAAATTTACTCCATAAATCATGAGCTAGTTTTATATGTGGCTTATATTTTATTTCAGACATAAAAAAAAAATTTTAATTAATTTAATAGTTTATAAGAAAAGATACTTGAAAATCAATTGTAAAAGAGTTTAAAATATAAGAGTTTATGTAAAAATAAAGTTTTTTTTTTAAAAAACATAAGTTCTTTGAAAAGAATAAAAATTAAATATGTAAAAAAAATATAGATATGATTTAATATATTTCATATGTTTTTATCTATAAATATTTGAATTAAGGATTAAACTTGAGAATAAACAGACAAATTCGAGCTGATAAAGTAAGAGTGATAAACAGTGATGGGTCTCAAGCTGGAGTAATGAGCTTAAGTGAAGCATTAAACCTAGCTGCAGATAAAGATTTGGATTTAGTTGAAATATCTTCAAATGCTAAACCTCCTGTTTGCAAAATTATTGATTTTGGGAAATATAAATATCAGCAATTAAAAAGAGAAAAAGAGGGTAAGAAATCACAACATCAAGTAAAGCTAAAAGAGATAAAATTTAAGCCTAATATTGATAACCATGATTTTTTAACAAAAGAAAAACATGCAAAAGAATTTATATTAAAAGGTTACAAAGTAAAAGTTACATTATCTTTTAGGGGAAGACAAATGCTACATACTGAGCAAGGAAAAAAAATCATACAACGATTAATAGATGACCTTCAGGATATAGCTCAAATAGAGTCTCCTTTAAAATTAATGGGAAGAACAATTGTAACTGTATTAGCGCCAATTGGGAAAAAATATAAAGGAGCAAGTAGTGAGTAAAGTAAAAGCAAAAACGAAAAAAGCTTTAGCAAAGCGTTTTAAATTAACAAAAAACGGTAAAATTAAAAGAACTAAACAAAACAAAAGACATATTTTAACTAAAAAGTCATCTAATAGAAAAAGAAGACTTTCAAAAAAAGCTCTTGTAAGTGAAGCACATAGAAAAACTTATATAAAGCTTTTAAGTAGTTAAATAAAGGAGTAAAATAAAATGGCTAGAGTGACCTGCGCTGTATCTTCAAGAAAAAGAAGAAAAAGAATATTAAAGCTAGCAAAAGGTTTTTATGGTGATAGAAAAAATCACATAAGAATTGCTAAAAATGCTGTAATGAAAGCGCTTGCATATAATTATATTCATAGAAAGAAAAAGAAATCTGATTTTAGAAAACTTTGGAATATTAGAATAAATATTGCTGCAAGAATTAACGGAATGAGTTATAGTAAGCTTATACACGGCCTTAAAAAAGCAAACTGTCTAGTAAATAGAAAGATGTTAGCATCACTTGCTATGCATGATCCAAAAGCTTTTACAGAGGTTGTGGTAACAGCAAAGAAAGCAATGGTAGCTTAAAAAAAAATGACATTAGATACTAATATAAATGAAATTAGATCAGATTTTTTAAATGATTTAAAAAAAGTAAATACTTCTAAAGACATTGAAAATCTAAAAATTAAGTATCTTGGAAAAAAGGGCTTAATCCAATCCCTAATGTCACATTTAAAAGGTGTATCAAATACTGAAAAACCTCTTTTTGGGAAAAAAATAAATGATCTCAAACAAGAGGTTACATCACATCTTCAAAATGAGTTATGTCAAATATCTAATAAAGAAGAAGAAAAAAAACTTGCAAGTGAAGTTTTAGATATTACACTACCCGGAAAGAAAAACTTTTGGGGAAGATCCCATCCAATTTCTCTTTTAATGCAAAGAGCTATAGATATTTTTGTAAGTATGGGTTTTTCTGTTGAATTAGGACCTAACGTAGAATCTGATTTTTATAATTTCGAGAGTTTAAATTTCGAAAAAGATCATCCTGCAAGAGATATGCAAGATACTTTTTATATAACTGATAATAAATTGCTACGCACTCATACAACAAATGTTCAAGCAAGGATAATGGAAAGATCAGATCCTCCAATTAGATGCATTGCTCCTGGTAGATGTTTTAGAAATGAAAACATTTCATCAAGATCACATGTTTTTTTTCATCAAATTGATCTTTTTTATATTGATGAAAACGCATCATTTGCGGATCTTTTTGCAACCTTAAAAGAGTTTTATTCAAAACTTTTTGATAAAGATATTGAAACAAGATTTAGACCTTCATATTTTCCATTTGTTGAACCAGGTATGGAAACAGATATTAAATGTATAATTTGCTCAGGGCAGGGGTGTAGAATTTGTAAACATTCAGGTTGGCTAGAAGTTGCAGGTGCTGGGATGATCCATCCAAATGTTTTAAAATCATCAAATATAGATCCTGAAAAATACTCAGGTTATGCTGTAGGTATGGGAATAGAGAGACTTGCTATGCTCATGTATGATATAAAAGACATAAGAGCATTTACTGAAAACGATATGAGATTTTTAGAACAATTTTCCTTGTAATTTGTTTCAAATTTTTTTATTATGTTAATATCTTTTTTAAGGAAGAGTGGCAGAGTGGCCGATTGCGTCTGTCTTGAAAACAGAAGTCCTGCAAGGGACCGTGGGTTCGAATCCTACCTCTTCCGTAATTTTGTACAGTAGAAAAGATAGCAAAAAAACTTAAAAAGTCTTTTGGGTATTTTTTAGATGAATAATATTCGAATTAATTGATTTTTTCAAAAAATGTAATAATTTGAAAATCAGCGCTTTAAATATTAATTTAATTTTACAGATTTATTATAAATAATAATGGTATAATTGTTATTATTAACTAAAATAGTAGGGTAATAATCATGACTGTAAACTTCCCAGCAATCGAACCAACTTATTTGGGAATGCCCCCTGAGATTAAAGAGCATATAAGAGAATATTTACTTGGAAGAGACGTTTTAAAATTAGCTCAGGTTAATCGAGAACTTGCTGGATTATATCATGATGCTAATGAAGTTACTTGGAGACAAAAATGTGAAGTAGAATATCCAAATCAATCCCTGCCATCAAATACAACTTGGAAAAGACATTACATAAACCTTCAGCATGCTAATTTACCTTTCAATAGAGGGTATAGGGCTGGATTTAATAATGCCCCTAATCTTGGATGGAGAATAGGGCAGATTGTGGGTATGACTGTTTTTGTTAATGCTAGTGTTGCTGCTGGTATTGCTGCTGCTGCTACTGCTGGTGTTGCTGCTGTTGTTGCTGGTGTTGCTGCTGCTTTTGCTGTTGCTGGTGTTGCTGCTGCTGCTGGTGTTGCTGCTGGTGCCACTGCTGCTGCTGTTGCTGGTGTTGCTGCTGGTGCTGCTGGTGCTGCTGGTGGTATTGCTGCTATTACTAGTATTGCTGATGGTGTTTCTTTTGCTATTAGATTTAATTTACCAATAATAATAAATGCATCGAGTAATTTAGGAGAGAACATAACTTCTCTCTCTCCAGTTAGAAAGCTTTGTGGAATGACTGCGGGTTCATGGGAATATTTAAAATCAAGGATAAGAGAATAAATATTATATCTGAATCATTACCTCCTTTAAATCAGAAATATTAAACAATATGAGAAAAATTTAATGGCAAGCTTATGGCATAGTTGATATGGATGCTAAAAAATTAGGAAAAAAAATTAAGTTAGCAAGAGTAGAGCTTGATATGACTCAGGGCGATTTAGCCAAAGCTATGGGGATAATGCAAAAAAGTATTTCCGGATATGAAAATGGGATAGTATTACCTAGTTTAGAGACCCTAGAAAAGATAGCTAAGAAATTAAAGAAGTCTTTTGGGTATTTTTTAGATGAGTGATTTTTATCCTAAATTAGAAAGCACTATTATATCAGACAATAATTATGAATGGAAGCCGGCTTCATTTAAAGATTTATTAATTGAGTTAGAACATATTGAGAAACAAATTAATGAAGCTTTTCTTTTTAGAGGGCATAGAAGAAGTGATTGGCTTTTAGAGTCAACATTTGCACGCAGTTTAAAAGAACAAAATAAGATGGCTGTTACTGATTTATATCCTGAGGAGCTTATAAATGATGTAATTCATCAACATCAATGTGCTAAGCATTATTTGGATAAAATGGATTGTATATTGATTAATCCTGAACTACAAAAATCAGAAAAAGAACAAGGAATCGATTCATATTTTGAATTTCATAGACATCATCAGCAAAATCCTGAAGATCCGAAATTATCAGATATTAAACCACTAGGAACTTGTTTTATTGATTTTTCGTATAATTGGAAAGTTGCTTTATTTTTTGCGAATTTAAACCGCAATGAAAATGAAGAAGGATCCTTGTTTATGGTACGTCAAAAAGCTATAGGTAAGGCTCTTCAGAGAAATGTTTTATTTAAAGATGTTTTACATACATTGAAGGATTGTTTAAAAAATAATTCTAATAAAATGTATGGTCAATTACCTTTATTAATTTATCCGGAAAAACAAATTAATAATTTATTAGATTCTAAACCTAAACGACAAGAAGCAATATATTTTGCACAAATGGATTTTAGAATTGATTTAGAATTATCATGGGCTTTACTAGCGCAAAAAACAGGTAAACAAGTTTTTGTTAAATTGGTATTACCAAAGGATTCTTTTGAAGAAATAGATAAATTTTTAAAAGAACAAGGTATTACTCAAGAATATCTTTTTCCTTCTACTATCTTCGATAAATCAAGATAATTTTTTATTTTCAGCGTTGGCTGCTTAATTATGAGAAATTTTGGGTATTTTTTTAAGTAGTTCAATAATACTTGTTGATTTTGTGAAGTAAGAAAGCCCACTATGTTGCTCTAACTCATTCCCTGGATGACATGCAATATCTGTTAGAGCTTTTTCTTGAGAACTGTTATTTGAGTTAATTGTTTGTAGATGGCCCGTCATGACTCCAATTATCTTTTGAGGGCAGTAGTCTGCAGATTGAGCCTCTCCTACATTAGCTTTGATTTTAATGCCGCGACTGGCAACGAATACAGGACTTCCACTTCCTCCCTGAAAGGATAAACCTGATACAAGGGCTGCGTCAGAGGTAGAAATTGCTTTGTGAGCGAATGAATGCCATGGGGCGGAAGCAACGATTTTTTACAGTTGTTCTACTGATATCTAGCTTTGTTTCTATCTCTGTATCTCTCATACCAAGCACTTTTAATTCCCTAATCTTCGGAGCTAGCTTTTTATATAAAGGTATAATATTATTATTAGTAATTTTAATCTTCACCGAAATAAGCGACAAAGTACGAATTGGTACCCACTTCGTCCGTCATTTGAGCCAATTTTGCTACATTGAAATAAATTATGGATGCTAAAAAATAAGGAAAGAAAGTAAAGATGGCAAGGGTAGAGCTTGATATGACTCAGGCCGATCTAGCACAGGCTTCTAAGATAATGTAGAAGCGTATTTCTAGGCATGGAGACGGGTTTGGAGTTGGCTTTCGCTTGAGACTTTGGAAAAGATAGCAAAGGCGCCTTAAAAAAGCCTTTTGGGTATTTTTTGGATTAATATTAATTATAGTAATATTTAGTTATAAATTTGTGATAGATTCTCATTCCAGTCGAAAAAATACTTTTCATCTCCTGCATTCGTAAAATTCATAACGGAATATTCAGTAAATAAAACTTCTATTAAATTTCTTTTTTCATCCAGCCCTAGTTCTGTGGTATTCATTATTTTAATAATTTTCTTATTTTTTCTGATATATTTTTTATGTTAAAAAAAAATGATTTTATTGCTTAAATTATAAATTATATAAAAAATTTTAATTAAAATATTTTTTACTCTTCATTCTCTAGATGTATAAAATTGTAATAATCTTTTATTATATTTTAAATTATTTTATTAAATAAATTTAATTATTTAAACTTATTAATAACTTTAATTGTTGTTATTGTTTTCTTTTATTTACATTTCGATGCTACTTATTTATAATAATTATGATTTATTATTAAATAAGCGTGACTTTATGAATCAAGATCAAAATAAACTAATATCATTAATTACATATGCACAAGAGTCTGCAAAATTAAAATTACGTTCTTGTTATGACGTAAAGAAACATTTTTTTTGCCAATTTGAACATGAATTTCAAGATTTACCAGGTATTCATTTTAATGTTGAAAGTGAAGAAGGCGGAAAATGGCTTGTTATTGATCGTTTACATGAAACAAAAGTACCCGATCTAACTGATCCAGACCTTATCCATTGGGTAGAAATATCTAATGCTCCAAATAAAAATCCTTCACTTCGTCAATCTATTAATATGGGTCAGCTTCAAGGAGAAAAATATGATATTTCATATCTCGAAGCACTTTTTAAAGGAAAGTCAGAGGCTGTTAACTTAAAAGATTTGAAAGAGAAAAATAAAATCGAATCTAAATTTAGAGCTTATTTAGTGAGCTTATGGAAGCCTTGGGCTGTTGAAGAAAAGAAACGAAGAAAGACCATTAATATTTATAGTCAACTCTTTGCAATTAAACATCAATTAGAAGGGAATATTACAGATGCTCAATTAGAGTTGTCTTGGGGCATTGGAATTGTGAGTTGGAATGTTGCAGGTGTTAAAGTTCAGCATCCTCTAATAACTCAAGCTGTTGATATAAATATAAATGATCAAACTATGGCGCTTGAAATTGGACCTCGCGATATCGATGATTATCTTGAACTTGATTTTATTGATTTATCGGATAATCCAGGTGCAATAGATCTTTTAAAATTTTACAAAGATTTTACGAATACTCGAACGCAGAGAGTATCCCCATTTGATCGAGAATCTTTCGAAGCTGTTTTGCAATCTGGAGTAAAATTTCTTGACTCAAAGGGTGTATATTGGCCATCAGAGACTTCTGTTGATGATAGAAAAGTTCCAACTTCATCTGAAATATTAAAAATCACAGATACGTGGGTTCTGATTGCTCGTCCGCGCGATAAAAGTCTTTTTATTCAAGATTTAGAGC
>SDBT01000609.1_pt1 | contig 57684 bp, 40 predicted proteins | sample 2277101 | NCBI WGS metagenome assembly SDBT01 (sample SAMN10404973, study PRJNA504765) | marine sediment metagenome | isolation source: marine sediment core GS10_PC15, 103 cmbsf | place: Arctic Ocean: Southern Knipovich Ridge | collected 2010 | reverse complement strand
CTGCCAAATGGTGATGTTATTGGCAGTGGATTTGGACCTCTAGCTGGTAGCGAATCACATGACTGTCTAGACGGCTTTTTTATTACCAATATTGAGGTAGATGAAAATAATGAGGTGACACTTATTGAGTGCCGGAAGTTATAAATTTTTATAATGAAATATTTTAAGAAAAAAATTAAAACATTAAGCACGACCGCGCTTTTTTGTTTGAGTATGGTGGTTGTAACCGTTACATTGCTATTCGGTGTTCGTTATGCGGCGGCCGAGTGGGAGGAGCCGTCAGCAACCGCTCCGGGAGGCAATATATACGTACCACTCAACATCGGACCGGAAGACCAGGCAAAGAGCGGTGGGCTGCTTCTCAACCCGCTATATAATCCGGGCGGGACGATGCCGAGCGTATCCAAACCATTAGAAGTCCGGGGACCTAATAATACATATATCAACAAACTGGATATTGCCACGGGCGGAACGATAACGGTTGATACCGATACGCTTTACGTCAATGACGCTGACAGTATGGTCGGTATCGGCACAGTAGATCCGACCGCGCTGCTCGATGTCCGGGATGGTGGAGTGAGCGTCGGAAGCACGGCAAATCCAATCACTGTCAGTTTGCCGGCAGTATACGCGGTGAGTGATACCAGTTATGGTGTGTACGGCGAATCAACGGCAGTTGACACCGCCTCGATACGTGGAGTAGGCAGCGACAGCTCGGGTGTCTATGGACTCAATACCACGACTGGATATGGAATTTTTGCAGATAGCATAACAAGCTCCGCTGTAGTCGGCACTGCCAATTCTTCATTTGATCCTGCAGCATCGATAAAGGCGGCGGGAATATTCGCAAGCGCACGCGGCCTTGGAGCGTGGGCGGGCTATCTGGCACAGCGCCTGTACGGTTCTGAAGATATTATCGGGACCAAATTCACGCCAAGCCGGCTGGAAAACTCCCAGATTCCTTACGTCGCTGGTACGAAGCTGCGGGAGATCGGGAGCAGTAGGCTTATTGATGGAAAGTATATCGCATTTGATGGAGAGGATTTGTGGCTTTCGGCCGGGAGCTCCGACTGGAATAATTCGCGTGTGTACGTAGTCGATCCGGATACGTTTGAGATTAAACGTGAATTCGATCTTGGTGCAGATAGAAACCATGGCTTTGAAAAACTTGAGTACGCGGGTGGCTATGTATGGCTTGCGCACTACAGATCTGATGAGCCAATTGTTGAAGGCGTGCCAATGATCACAAGATTTACGCCAAATTCCGATCCAGCACAAATATCATATGATCAGTACCTTGCCGGGACAGAGTATGGAGATAACATTTATTCTTCAGCAGCTATAGATTTTACATACGATGACGTCACAACACCGGGTACGCCGTACCTCTGGATAATTAATGTTATTAATCATAACAGGGACTATTATACATATTCAATATCACGGATGGAAACAGACGGGACAAATCTGATAACGTTTAAGCTTGATCCGCCGGCGGGAAATGGCGGAAAGATGTGTGAAATATATGACCAAGGTCAATGCATGGATAATCTTGATAATGATGGTGATGGTAATATAGACGAGCACGGCATGTGTCAGAATTCCGGAGCGGGGTATGATAATTCGACTGACTGCGCCGCCAATAGTGGCACGTGGTCACCAGCTGTATGCAGTGATTTGTTTTGCGACAATCAGACTGACTGTGAAGGCGCGGGTGCCGGACAATGCAGTGCAGATTGGGGCGTCGGTGTCTGCAGTGCGCGGACGTATGTAGATTCCGCGTCCTGTTCGGCGGCAGGCGCAATATGGTCAGGTAGCACGTGTAGGAACACGACCTGTAACGATCAAACTGAGTGTACAACATGCGTCGGAGCTCCCCTGACATGGGATGATACCACCGGTTGCGGAGGCGACCCGAACTGTTTATCAGAAGCAACATGCGAACAGACTGTCATATGTGGTGGAACATGGGTTGCTCCAGACTTGGATTGTCCTTTTGGTGAACTCGGCACCCATAAGACCGATGAACGCATAGTAGAAGCTGAGATCGGTAATCCGAGCGGTATCACGTTCGACGGAGAGTATGTATGGATTACATTTGAAGGATCCGCTGACAGCACTGATAATTCGTATGCCGCCGGTGAGGCATATGCCCGTTTCCTTGCGAGTGATCCTGAAGAGTCGACAACTCAGTATACTTATTGCACCGGACCGGCTACCGCACCGACTGATATCGTGTACGATTATATAAATGATTGGATATGGGCAATATATACGCATCGTGATCCGGATACGAATCGCGGGCTGTATAAAATCGATGCAAGTAACGGAGCAGAATTAGATAAGTACATACATTTGTACGATACCTCATGGAATCTGGAGCATCAAATTGAATTTTTTGGCGAAACGCCGGGAGGGCCTTCGCTATGGGTTACTGGCAATAGTAGGTTACATAAAACTGACCCACTCGATCCGGAAACGATTGTGAATACGTATATATCAGCTGGTATGCATTCCATGACATTTGGCACACGTGATCCGGATAACCCAATTGTCTGGGTAGCTACAGGTGGCTTGGGAGCCGTGTTAAAAGGAACTATGGAGCCGACATACACGATGAGTTCTAATACAATTCTCGGAGCTGGAGTTGATAAGTTGTTGTTTGATGGAGCTTATATATGGGCCGCACATGAGGCTACGGCTGTCGGAAAATATCGCTCACGGGACGGCGTGAAGATAGGTGAATTTGACATCGGTGTGAGTCCGGAGAATATGCTTTTTGACGGTGCGTCTCTCTGGTTTGCATCCGGTACCGCGGGTAATGATTTAATCGAAGTGGATCCAGCAGATGGCACCGTTATTGACCGGTATAGCTCGGATATAGACGCAAGGTATACGGGAGATGTTTTATTTGACGGAAAAAATATCTGGGGTACGCGTCATGGGCAATCAACTGATAATCTATACCGTGTTAATACAACTAGTTGCGCGTCGGGGACATGCGCGGATGCCGAAGATATTACGTTTCCGGTAAACAGGCCTAATTTGATGGCATATGACGGTGATGCTCTTTGGGTAACCCATGATGAAAGAAATATAATTTCACGTGTTATTGATAATAGTCCGTCGCCAATGGATGTGACTGCAACACTGACGCTCGCACCGGTTTCAACACAGAAACCGTATGGACACGATATACTGGATTCTATAGAGTATGACGGTACGTATTTATGGATTGGTACGTATTATGTGGATGGAGACGGTAACAGCGTTTATAAAATAGATCCGCGCGGGTATGATGTAGATGATGGATATGCTGGCGTTTGTAGTAATGACCCAACTATATCATGTAATTATAATGTAGATGCTGCCGATCCTACCCATGAATGTGGTGCAGAAAATACATGCAACGCCCTGATCGCCGGTGCGTATCCGATATATCACATAGCAGGAACGTGCTCGCATGATTCGAGCGTATGCATGAAGGATGCCGACTGCGGAACCGGCAATACGTGTGATGGCATGTGGTCTGATGTTCATTCACTGACATTTGACGGCACCAACATTTGGGCATCAAACCGTGCTGGAATTAAATTCCCAAAAACGGCCGGTGTGTGTGCTGACGGGATCGACAATGACGGCAACGGACAGTGCGACTATGACGGAGCCGCCGGATTTCCGGGTTGCAGCGGTAAACCTGATCCTGGATGTGAAAGCGCAACTGGTGAACGTGAGGGAGCTAATTATGGGGGAGTGTATAATACACCGCATTTATCGCGTATTGTAGCTTCGACAGGGGAGATCATAGAAAGTGTAAAAGTGGGTTACGGGTGTTTTACTACAGACAGCGTGTTTGACGGTTCACATATCTGGCTCGGGGCTGATAAGGCTTGTTTTGGTGACGGCTTTGGTTACTATACGCTTGCACAGTACTATGCCGGAAGCGGGCTGGGATTGACTGATCTTGCTAGCGCGGGAACATTATATTCACGCCCTATTGCGCCTGCTGACATACAGTCAGGAAGTTTTTCTACAGCGGGTACGGCAAATTTTGGAACTAATTTAACGGTGATAGGTGATTTAGTTGTAAATACAAATGTATGGGGCGGAGCGTCTGACAATCTAAGGGACTTTGGCACAGGTTGCGACGATGGAGAATTTGTTAAAGGTTTAAATACTGTATCGAAGGAGTTACAGTGCCGACCATTATAACAATTTGAGATTCATGAAAAAGTTAAACAATAAAATTAAACTGATAAAAAAAGAAGCACTGTGGTGTTCAGCTTTAGTATTGGCAGCAGTGATTTTTTCAGGAGTAAACGTAGCCATGGCCGAGTGGCGCGAACCCGACCAGCCGCCTGTCACCGAGCAGTTTCCAGCACCATTGACCGCTGGCACTGAAAACCAGGCAAAAGAAGGATACTTGCTGCTTGACCCTACGTACAATCCGACGGAAGCGACGTCTTTGAACTTTTCTATCAAGAGACCACTGGAAGTCAAAGGAGAGGGAGCGGAATTTTCGACTCCGTACGTCTATAATGATATTTTATCAGTCGGCGATCAAACACTGTATGCTGATTCATATAATGACTGGGTTGGTATCGGCACTACGCAGTTTACCAGCGACGTGAAGCTCAAGGTTTCTGGAGGCATTGTCCAGATTACTGCTGACACGACGGCGCTCTCAGGATACAGTGACACAAGCGCCGGAATATACGGCGATGCAGGCACGCTTGCTGACGGTGCTGGTGTGTACGGCTATCGTGCCGCTACAGACGGATGGGCTGTATACGGGGAAAGCACGAACAACGTAGGCGTTCGCGGTGAAAGCATCGACGGCAGCGGTATTTACGCAACGACGCAGGCTTCGCTTTCGGCAGCCGTATACGGCAGCAATATCGGCAGCGGGTGGGCCGGATATTTCGACGGCATTCTCGGTGCCGGCTCGGACGTGGTGAGTGATCGGTTTCTGCCGACCGGACTCCAGCGTTCGTTAATACCATTTACAGCGGGGCAGGAGGTTGGGTCATATAGTATTGGCACATGGACTAATTATCCAGACACCGTGCGGTTAGTTTTTGATGGCACACACGTGTGGACAGTTACTAATGATCGCGGTGATGCAAATCATAACCTTTTTAAGACGCGGGCCTCTGACGGTGCTGTAGCAGGTTCTTTTACTGTTGGTAACCCAAACCATAATGCTATTGCTTTTGATGGTACATATATTTGGATAGTTCCTACTTCTTCGGAAGAAGTATTTCGGTTTGACCCAAGAGATGAAAGCTATGCAACTCTCGATAACGATGTCGCCGGTTTTAGCCAAACGACTAAAGAATCGTTAGCGGTTAGTTCAATTGATGGGACCGCCTATGTCTGGACCAGTGATCCATTAGATGGTGTAGGCGGGAAGATTATTAAAATTAATTCATCTGATTTAAGCTTTGAAACATTTGATTTGGATAATATTATTACTGGTTTAACAAATCCTGATGAGCTGACTTTTGACGGTACCTATTTGTGGGTGATTGCCGATCAGGGTGGACAAAAAAAGATTGTACGGTTACTGCCAGCAGATCCAACAAGTGATCCATTGGTGGTTGATACTTCATTGTTGGGTTGCGATCCGGATGACGTATACGCTGATGGTGAGTATGTCTGGTGTTTGGAGAATACAACTAATGAGTTATTAAGGATTTGGGCTGAGGATCCTAATGATACCCGACATCCAATGGAGAGTTTTGGTCCGCTAGGCGGAGCTGATGATCAGGACATGGTGTTTGACGGCACATACCTCTGGGTAGTGGATTATACAAGTAGTAAGCTCTATCGATACCTCGCAGCTGATCCGACTGTGCGGGTTGAGTTTGATTTATCGTTCCAGCCAAAGAATATTATATTTGACGGCACGTATCTGTGGATTACTCAAGCAGACGGTGACAAGGATCCGATATTACACAAAATTTACTCGGGTACGGGGATGGGACATACTGACCTGAGCGGTACCGTAAAACTTGATCCTGCGAGCCAGCAAACAGGCAGTATGGCGATTCTGGGATCAGGAACGGTTTCGGGTGATACGACAGTCGGGGCAGACGTAATCGCAACTACCAATACTTGGGGAGGAAGCGACGAAATTGTTTCTGTTTCCGGCAGTGTTGCCGAGTGCGCTACCGAGGGTTACTTCATTAAAGGCATAACGCTTGATGCAAACAGTGAAATTAGTGAGATCGTATGCCGCGGTTTATAGAACAATGAATAGTTTATAATTAATAATTTTAAACAAGTTCGCGTTATTAACACCCCTGTCATCCTGAACTTGATTCAGGATCTCGGAGTTGACCGAGATTCCGGATCCAGTCCGGAATGACAAGAGTAAAGAAGTAATGAACTTGTTTAGAAAGGGGTCTATACATTAACCTCATATAATGTTTAAAAAAACGAAAGACAGTTTCCTTATACTTTTCATTTTCGTCGCGGTCCTGATCGGCGGTGGGTTTATTTGGTATGCGTATTTTGTGCAGATTTCCCTTGAAACACCGCAATCGTTTGTACCGGTGACACAGCCAGCGCTGGAAGATCCGGAAACAATCGTGGACGCAAACGTCGCAGCAGCGGGCAGGAATTATACTGAACGGCAAAACGATGATGGCAGTATTACCCGTACGTATTCACTCGGTACGAACCAGTACCGGACTGCTGCTGGTTTTGAGCCAATTAATACCACGGTAGTTGAGTCAACTGGCGATTATAAGTACGAAAATACTACCAATACGGTTCAGTCGTTCTTTAAATCTAATGCCCAGAATAATCAAACCGTAACGGTGAAAATTAAAGGCCATACAATCTCGTTCGCCTATGCGAATGCGAATGATTCTACAGCCGTTGCTGATGGTAATAAGGTAATATATCCGGATACGTATCCAGGTCTTGATGCGCGGTATACAATTACTGGTGACCGCGTATTCGAAGAGATGGTTGCAGATGAGCCCGTTGATATTACTTCAATTACTCAAATTGTTACGGCACCGAGTTTGTATATTAAGGAATATGAGAATGGTTCAGTCACGTTTCACGATACAGATACAAAAAATATTATTTTAACTATGCCCCGACCGGTGATGTATGAGCTCGCAGAAAGCGGGGAGAGGAATTATGATTTGCACTATGAGATTACAGAAATTGAAGGCGGATATGAAATAACAAAAGTGATAGATGCGGCTGGCGTTGAGTGGCTGCAAAACGCCCAATATCCGCTTGCCATTGATGCTTCACTAGTTAGAACATATGGTGCGGGCGGAGAAGATGCTGGTGGTACAGAGCTGTGGGGGTATATTAATTATTTTAACCCTAACTATTGGGCATACCCTGGTGGAACGGCTTCAGGTGGTTATGAAGAGCTCGGTCGGTTGTGGTACCGGGATGATCGTGACGTGGAATCACGTGCATATCTCAATTTTGATACGAGTACTTTGCCAGATTCAATTTATATTTCTAATGCTGCCTTAGCACTTGCAGAACCGTACTCTAATAGTTGGAACACTGCTTCATGGTATGGCGATGATCTATACATGGGAATTTATGGATGTCCTGATGGATGGTCGACGTTTGATGATACTGTATGGGATACCTGTATACCTCCGGCAGGGGAAGAAGCGGTATGGGCAGATGACAGTATTGACTTAGAAGCATGGCCTACCACTGAACAGCGAACTGCATCAATAAATATCTGGAATATCAGCACTACTGGTAATACGCAAATGGTGCTTGCACCGTACCAGGATCCGTTAGCAATTGCGGATGCACGATGGGGGGATTTTGGCCTTGGTCCGAATGCGGGTTTAAATGGAGATGGTACGTTAGCTCCCTCGCTTGAAATAACTTATTATGGCGCGCCGCCACCGCCGATTGATTTCGAAATCAAAGATCCAACCGTGGACGAATTAACGTTGACATTCACTGATAATTCCACTACAGAGCTCGGCTGGGTCATACAGGATTCTGCAACTGGTACTCCAGGGACATGGACAACGGTGTGGTATATCGAGAGCGGTAATTCGATTGAAATTCTGCCAGGGGTGGGATGGCATTTATGCGGCGGGGATGTTACAACTCCTAATACAGACGGCACCTGTGAGTTCCATCATGAAGACTTGGAACAAAATTCCAAGCACTACTACCGGATACTCGCGTATGTACCAAGGCCGTTTGGCGTGGATGGAGTGGTTGAATCTGGTGATAATATAAATGAGCGTAGTCAAGCTATTGATATTGATGATGATTGGATGTATATTGTTGGTCGGAATTTATCTTGTGAGAATTGTGGAAATCCGATCCGAAATCGTTGGTATGGACGCCTTGAGCGGAGAACTTATACCGGGATGTACGACCGGACTTTTGCCGGGTATGGTATTAGCTCAGTCTCGGGACCTGGTTGGACTGGTGGAGGGAGTGAATTTTTCGGAAATGTTATGTCAATCAATAGCGGCAGTCCAGATGATGATCTGTATGTACTTGGTATTCCATATTACACCAATGATCCGCATCGTTTTTTAAGGATTGATAATGAGAATCCTGATTCTGGTGAGTATAATTATAATCAATGGATAAACCAAGTGGTTCGTGGTAGTGGTTTTGCAGCAAATACTGATAATGACACCATATTTACCGTAGGTTATGAGGATAGTGGTTATTGCTGGAGGATCGTTTCACGGGAGTTAAGTACTGGCGGTGCCCGTTCAGGAGATGACTACGGTAATGGTGTTGATGGATTTTCCAATGGCGTGGTAACTAATTGTGCCGCTAGATATGCGTACGATATTGCTATGGACTCAAATTATATGTACGTAGTTGGTAATACTGATAGTAATGACTGGTTTATTGAAAAACGGAATAAAATAACTGGTCATTTTTGCGATAATTCTGATGCTGACCATTGTAATGCTGAGGGCGCGTCATTCGGGGTAGACGGTACCATTACATCCACTAGTGGTAAGTATGCATATCGCATAGTTGAGGATACAGACTATATTTATATTTTTGGCCAAGATGATAGCTGGGATTGGCGTATTGAAAAGCGCCGAAAAGATAATGGTAATCTGTGTACAGCAGCCGAATGTGGTACTGAGTTTGGTACTGGTGGCGTGATTACATCAACTGATCCACAGAACATAGGTGGGATGGAAATTGATGACAATTACCTATACGTAGCCGGTGGAGATGCAACAGGAGGTTGGCACTGGCGTATTGAGAAGTATAATAAGAGTACGGGTGACCTGTGTGATGGATCAGATCCAGATCACTGCAGTGCAGCGGGGCAGTTCGGCACTCTCGGTGTAATAAATGATTTTAATGGGCGTATAGCCCAAGGAATGGTGCTGAAAGATGATTATCTGTATGTAACTGGATCCGCACCGGGGACAGGATCAAACACGAAATGGCATACTGTCAAGTATCAGGCAGTTTCTGGCGCGATTGGTAGTATACCGGATTACACTACCGTGCCAGAAGACCATGGCGATGAGGATTTCAACGCGAGCGATCCGGCATACATGTACACGCTGGCGACAGCGGTAACCAGCGCACCGAACGTTGATTCATGGAGTAGCGGTGCGGTGCAGGTTACTGATTTGCCTGCGGTCGGATTTTTTCCTGACGAGGGAGGCGGTACTGACTACTGCCTGGGCGTATACTTTGACGAGTGGCCGCAGTATGCAAGCACGCCAATGCCGGATACGCTCTACACTACTGATTTTGCTCCTGTTTTGGGCTATGCCCAGGGGCTATTGGACCAGCCGGATGCGGAGGCCATGGGATATGACTGGGTTGATGATGAATCCGGCGGCAGTTCTTTTTTTAACACGAACTGCTTCGGCGCTCCATCGTGGCGTACGAAGGACGCGAATTGGTCTGATATGTTTATCCTCGGAGAATTATCAGGCCCCACATTCGCGCCGAATAATGTGTATCAGGTAGGATTTTACAGCCAAAATGACCCCGGTATTGTCATTCCGCCGACGTCCCTGGCTACGGTCAGGACTCGGGCAATGAATCCTGATCAACCTGCGGTGAGCAATATTACCACGAGTGATTTTGACATTGAAATGATTCGCAAAGTCGGATCCCATACTAATCCAAAAAATACAGATTATGCTCTCCAGAATGAGTCTACCGGCAAATATGTGGATACTGGTCCGCCGGTGAGCTATGTTCCAAGCGCAGTGTGGTGCGATTATGATGCAACCGGAGATAGCGCTTGTGACTGGAATGGCGGTGGTGGGGGCATTACCATCGGCGATGTTGAAATAGCGAAGTGCTATAATTTCCGGGCAAAGTCGCGGAACGCTGACCTCGTTGAGGGAGAGAAGCCTGGTGAGTGTTTCGATTATAACTCTGCACCGTGCCAAAACGACTCAGATTGCAATGTCGCTGCGACGTGTACGCCGTTATTCGAATGGTCGGCCATAACCCAGGTGTGCATACTCGCAGAAGTTCCAAGTCAGCCACTGGTTGATTGTGCGTATGATAGTAGTGGGAATGTATATGAGTGTTCAATAACTGTACGCGCGAACGGCAATCCACCCGGGACAGAATATCAGATCGAGTACTGTTTACCGGACGTTTCTAGCGCTGATTGCAGTGCGGGAGTTGGCAGTTGGCAGCCCGCGGTTGATTGGACTGCGTATAACGACGGCCAGATAATAACGCTTGATGAAGAGTCATACACGTCTCTGAGATGCAGTCAGGATAATACCACACAGTACTACCGCATACAAGCACGGAACGAAGGAGATACACCGACTGCCTGGACCCAACCAAACGCTGGTAAACGCGGAGAAGGGTGGAGTACTTTGCCTCCGTGCGAGCCAACATGGGCGTCACCAAACCATATTAATAATCCTATTGAAGCAGGTCCGACCTACCCGATTGACTACTGGGATTGGGACGCGCCGTCAGGAGGCGAGGATGCTGATTACTATAACTTTTATGATAATGACAACAACTGCATTGCTGGGGAGTATGTAGTGGATGTTTGTGATCTTGGTGCATATGAGGGTGGTATTTTCGCACCTACCACAGATTACAAACAGACAAAATACCGTTTTAAAACTACATGGGATGATTTGAGTGTAAACACCCAGTATCAAAACTACGTACGTGCTGTTGATATGTATAACCGAGCTGGGCGCCCATCAAATGACAGCAGTGCTTACACCGCAGTTCGGGAGCCAAGCGGAGTTGGTTTTAGTACTATTACGCAAAAAGAGATTACTGTGCAGGCCATGAGTCCACCCTCTGGATTTCCTGGCAATACGGGAGTTAAATTCTTTCAGTCGCTCACTGACGCACCGGGCGGTGGTTTACCTGACAATGGATTCGATGATTTCGTCCCGACATCGGATGCGCAAATTGACACTGGATTATTAGCCAATAGGAATTATTGTTACCAGACGCAGTTTCGGAATGGTGATGGGATTGACGGAGCATTTGGCGACTACACCCAGTGGGTACCTGGAGTGCAGGATGCGTGCAGATATACTTTGGCGTACGAGCCCGTTGCGCCGCGTTTAATTCGCCAACCTGGTGAAACTACGATTATTTCTATTGTGCGTAAAACTGATGACAACTCACACGGTGATACGGTCGGTTTATATACTGATCCTTACACCCAGTACGCGTTTTGCGTTACAAAATATGATGACGCGAGCAACCTGGATTGGGCTCATTATGTTGATCCCGCGACAGGGATAATTGATACAGGTACGTGCAGTGATCCTGCGTGTAATTACGATGAGGAGGCTTGTCTTGGTGACGGCGGCGGACAATGCAGTGAGTCCGTATTACAAACATGGACAGCGTCTGCTACGTGTGATACTGATGATCCGTTTTACGTTCTGGGATCCGGACACTGGGCTCCGATCAATCACGCAACCCTTACTGACTGGGGTGATGAGGACGGTCTGTTAATTGACCTTAAAACGGCTGGCAAGTATGATTTCATGCTGAAAGCGCGCAGTGGCGATGCTGATAGTAATTCTGGTTGCATCGGAGGGGCAGCTGGACCAGAAAATAACTGCATTGAAACCGGTTTTGGCCGTCCAGCTACTTTATTCTTAGTAAAGAATAATATGGTTGGCTGGGCATGGTCGTCAAATATTGGCTGGGTTTCTCTGAACTGCCTGAATTTTTATAACTTACTCGGATACGGCTATAGCTGCAACACCGCAGGTGACTGGGGCTTCAACACTGATTTTGAGGCATCACGCGAAATCAATCCGCTCGAGGGGTACGCGTGGTCTGCTTCCGGACAGTCGATCGGTCATGCATGGACAGGCGCTGAGAATATCAGTAATAATGCAGGTAATTCTATTTTTTCCAAGAAAGCAAAAATAGGCAGGACGATCGCGGTTGATTCAAGTGATAATCCTCATATAGTCTGGCTTGATAATTCGGGAGGCAATTACGAAGTGTATTATATTAGATGGGATGGAACTGACTGGGTGGATATCGATGGCAACGCAAATTTAGCGGGTATTGTTATTGCAACGGGAGTTGATGACAACGCCGCTCCTTTACTTGAACTTGATGCCAGCGATCAGCCGCATATCGCATACTATGATGATATAGGCGAATTGAGGCTCATGTATATGTGGTGGGACGGGGTCCAGTGGATGAATGCTTTAGGAAATCCAGGCGTGTCAGCCATACCAAATAGCCAATCGGCTTATTACTACTCCTTTGATATATATGAAGGCCCGAATAAAGCCAAAGGAGTGTATCCGTATTTTGCATGGGAACGGCAGGATAGTGGCGACAATCATGTTTTTTACACGCAGTGGAGCGGCACTGACTGGACACATGCAGATGATGATACCGTAGGAGCAGAAGATCTGGACGGCGTTACGGATCCTGCGAATGATGGTGGTCCGCATGTGATTGTTTCGGTTGCCGTCGATACGCTTGGGTACCCTCATGTCGCCTGGGTAAAAGCTGACCAAGCAGAGGGGTATATAGTATATCAGTACTGGGACGGTGATTCCTGGGATTATATCGGATCGAGCAGGGAGATGAGTAATGAATTATTCCCTGGGACAACCGAGCATGAACAACCTTCGCTCGCGCTTGATTCAAACGATAATCCTCATATTGCATTTGAACTCCGCGACACTTTTAACTATAACCGGATTTACTATGTACGGGGTGATACCGTTAATAACCGCTGGGTTGATGCATATGGCGATCCGGCACTCGGCAATCCATATATAGATAATGGTGACACTCTTGCCGACGGACCATTTATCATGGTTGACAGCGATGATAATCCGCACGTCGCCTACTACAGCACCTCGACGGAACATCCAGAAGATGAAATATATTACCGCAAGTGGAGTCCGGGAGCACGGTCATGGGTGTCAGTAAGCGGTGATCCGACTGCGGATATTACGGTTGCAGAGAATGTCCGCGTTAGCCACGATGATGTAAATCGTTCAGAACAGCCGTCATTCGACCTTGACTCTGACGGCCATCCGCACGTGGTATGGAAAGAGGATATCGGCGATGATGATGAAATTTTTTACAATAAATGGGACAAGGATGTTCAAAAAGCAGGACTCGGATGGATATCGGCATTCAAATATGTATGCTCGAATAATACGCAAAAAGGATGCTCAACAAAAGCTGTCGGCTCGGCAGAATGCGGTGGTGTTGGAGATTGTCAGGAGACATCCACTGAACTTGAAGGCGCCGGAATTCCTCCGGATGGCGACACGTATGGGTATTGTTTTAGCACTGATCCCGCGGTTAACGAGAGGTATGGCGTGTGCTCAAATGACTATCAAATAAAGTGTTCTGAGTCAGTCAATTCGTGCAGTGTTGAAAACGGAGATTGTATCTTTGAAACCTGCAAGACGGGAGATGCGTGCTCTGATTATGACTTAGAATTGGATCCTGATGAGGAATGCAGGACGATTACTACAGCAAATTATAACGGCACCACCCGCAATATAGAGGGATGGGCGCGTATTATCACCACTAAGAAGGATGGCTTACGGCAGGGATATGATGACTGGGGCTGGATACAGCTTGGCGGTGAGTATGATGATGGTCAAGGGAATATCGGCGAGTATAACATCACCGGAACCGAAGTAGATTCGCAGTCATTCCTCGGCGATCCGGATGTGAATCCGAATGAGGTTTCATTGTACAGTATGTTTGGCTGGGGCTGGAATACAGAAGTTACGGATATGAGTCCGAGATCGCGCTGGCTAAGTCCCGATAACGTGAGCCAAACGAGAAAATCGGTGTATGAACGGAGTGTGCCGCGCGGACCGTCATCGGTTGCAGTAGACTCAGGCGGCGATCCGCATATCGTATGGACAGAGTATTCATCAGGTATTATCTATTCTATATTTGACGTTTACTATTTGCATATGCAGGCGGGCGAATGGCGGACAGTAACAGGTGAAATATATGAGCCCGGAGTGACGGATCCTATTGCATCCCATCTAAACGTATCAAAAGGAGAAGATGGTGAAGGTAATTTTGCTGATAACCCTTCCCTTGCGCTTGACAGTAATGATATACCGCATATCGCATGGCAGAAGGGAGGGGGAATGGAAAGTGGCGGGGATGTACTGTATTCACGCTGGGATGTTGCTGCCGGCGAATGGACAGGACCCGAGGAAGTAGATACAGGAGGCGGTACGCCATCGTTGAAGATTGATTCAAGTAACCGGCCGCACATAGCGTATCGTAATGGAACGTGGGCGGGTGCAGAAATATATTACCGCTGGTGGGACCCAACCGCAGATGCAGGCGCTGGCGCATGGGTGGATGCTGATCCAACTGATGGTTTTGACAATGACGTTAATGTGAGTAATACCGGAGGAATTCTATCCAAAGATCCGGAGCTGGCGTTGAGCAATGATGCGGATTCCATACCGCATATCGTTTGGGTTGATGATGAAGCAGGAGGGAACGACATTTACTATCGTTGGTGGGATGAGGTGAATGATGCATGGGTGGATGCTGATCCGTTAGATGGTAATTATAGTGATGACGTTTCACCCAACTTGTTAGCTGGCTCTAATAATAAACATCCTAGTATTGATCTTTACCAGGACGGTCGGCCGGGAATACTATGGCTTGACCCATATGATGTAAATTATCGTCAATGGTTAAATGATGCTTGGGTTGATGCAAATCCCAATAATCCCACGGATGACGTTCAAGTAAATTTAATTGACGTAAGCGAACAGGATCATAGGGCATTGCTTAATCCTGATCTCGTTATTGACAGCAATGACCGGCCGAGTGTGGTATGGGGAGATTATGAGCTTAATACGCCGGTTAATTCAGGAAATTTGTATTATAGATACTGGAATCCGCTCGCAGATAGCGAAAACGGCGCTTGGGTGACTGCTTCAGGGGAGTTTTCCGGTGTGGGTTCGCCTAATTATGGCGACGAAAATCTTTCTGTATATGCGTCAGCAACAACACTCTCAAGCAATGTCTCAACGGCACTTGATAAGTGGGGCAATGCACATGTCAGCTGGACGGAGACGGATTATAGCGATCGAGGCTGTGCGTTTGCGGGCAATGGTACTCACACCAGCGTAGAGGGTTATGCCCAAAATACGCTGGTAGACGGCGATGCATTGTATATTGTAGGCGTAGCTGGCTTGTTTGGAAATCCGAACAGCTGGCGAATCGAAAAACGAAATGCCGGTAACGGAGAACTGGACAGTGATTTTGGCATGGGTAGTTGCAGTGATTTTGCGATCAGTCAAATGTATTGTGATATTGACGCGGACTGTAATGTTGGAGAAACTTGCAATAATATACCTTCCGGGGTTATTGAGGTTCCAGAGGGACAGATAGGATACTATAATGAATTGGCATTTGCGATTGATGACGAATATATGTATCTTGCCGGCACTGATGATTCAGTTGACTGGCGCATTGAAAAAAGACTGCTCTCAACAGGCGCGCTCGTACCTACGTTCGGTACCGGTGGTTCTGATGGAGATGGAGTTGTCACGAGTGACCCATTGGCTGATAGCGTTTTCGATATTGCGATTGACGATTATAATATGTATATTGTCGGTTCTGATGAAAATAATGACTGGCATTATGAAAAAAGACTGCTGTCGTCTGGCGCGCTCGTACCTTCATTCGGAACCGGCGGTACGGATGGCGATGGCGTAATCACGAGCGGTGACATAAGTCCGATCGGCGGTGATCCAAAGCGTGCGCAGGGCATGGATATTGATGATGATTATATGTATGTTGTCGGCGTTGAAACAATTTTAGATGGAGGAGGCGCAGGTGATGATTACATATGGCGCATTGAGAAACGCCGGCTGGATAACGGTAATCTGTGTACCGGAGGAGAATGTGGAACTGATTTCGGTGATGGTGGCATAGGTTTTATTTCCCTACCACGGGCAGATGTGTCTGGAACACAGGAATTATCCTCTGGCAATGCAATTGCGGTCAGTGGGAGCGATCTATTTGTATACGGACGATATGATTCAGGCGTTTCATGGGATACGCGTCTTGAAAAACGAAGTGCTGTGACCGGTGACCTGAATACAAATTTTGGATATGATCAGGTCCCTGATTTTTCCGGAACCGGGTATGTCGAGGGGAAGGTTGAAACAACAAGCGGTAATGACATTGTGCTTGACGATCAGTATGTATATATTTTTGGTGAGGACTGGGGTGCTAACTGGCGATATGAAAAACATGAGCAAAGTGACGGTGCGTATGTGGATTCATTTGATTCAGATGGTAATACAGACGGTATTATTGCATCAGGTCTGGGGGATAGTGCTATTGGCATAACGGCTGACTCATTATATATGTACGCAGTTGGAGCTAATAATAGCGATGAATGGCATATAGAAAAACGCTTATTATCAACTGGTGAATTGGATAAGCTTCATACGGCCCACCCGTACTGTACCGATCCGCAGTATCCGCTCTGCGTTTCCCATCACTGGAATGGTGAAATTAATAGTAGGATATTTTATTGCTCGGGTGTTGATACGATGTACTCCCGCTGGACTCCCGGCAATGTCCGTACGGGACTTGGATGGATTGAGTTTATGCCGGCAGGCGCTCTCCTCGGCATACCATGGGTAGAGACGATGTACAGCGATATTTACGCACAGGAAGGCGTCCAGCTCGCACCGCCGCCGCGGGGCTATCCCGGCTTCACGTCGACTTACCTGATATTGTCAAACGGCAGTATTCAGGGAATACCGGAGTACTATGCGCAGACGACGAGCGGTCTGCCGACCAGCGGTTACTATGAGCCCGGCTTTGATCCGATCATCGAAGGCGCAGGATATCCTGTGGGTGAAGATGCGGTTTCTAATATTGATGTCGACGCGATTGTTGACCAGATTGACGGCACACGGAATAAATATGGACATGTGGTCAAAGTTGATAATACCGGAGGAACCTACGACATTAGTACTAGTGGCGAATTCACTCTCGGTTCCAATCCACCGACTGATATCATATTGGATGGCGCTGTGTATTATTTCAGCGGGGCGGACAGCTACGTTATTGATAATGAAATGACATTTGAGATAGGTACTGCAGGCACAACTGCAGGAAATGGTACGATTGTCATTGACGGTGATCTCGAGATCAATGCAAATGTATTGTATGAAGACGGGACGCTTGCCGATATCACCGAAATGCCGTCTGTAGCCATCATCGTTCGCGGCAACATATATGTCAGCCCGTTTGTCAGCGAGCTTGCCGGCGTATTCGTGTCACTTGGTGAGGATGCCGGTGTTATCAATACGAGTCGGCAGTCGCCGGTCAGTACGGTAATCGCAGAAGCAGATGATGATACATATATTGAGATGGATCCAGCCGGACCTTCTTACACGGAGCACCATGGGTCGGACGAATTGAGAATCGGTAAGGATACCGCTGGAAATGTTTTCCGCACATTCCTTCGATGGGAGTTAAATATTCCCCCGGGATCAGAAATCCGTGAAGCATATATTCGTACGCAGTCAGACACTATCGGCGGGCAGGGAGCCGACTTTAATTCTAGGATTTACCTTCTCGATACCGTCAATGCAGGGCCGTTTGACGGTGACGCCGAGACAATCTATACCATGGGTGTTACCAATAGCGTTACACAGGATATGACCGGGTGGGGCGCTGTCAGTGGGGATACTTATACTACACGTGATATCAAGTCACTTGTTCAGCGGTTTATTAATCAAGAAACATATGAATCGGGTAATTATATAGGAATCAGCGTTCAGGAAGGGGAGGCGGTGGATGGTGAGCATAAGCGTATAGCTGCGTTTGAAGACACCCCGCTTGCGCCGGAATTGGTCATTATTTACTCACCGCGTCGGACAGTCTATTCGCTTGGCGGTCTCGAGGATGATGCAGTTGCATGGGGCAGTGGAGACGATCCGACTGTATTCTGTAATGGTGCAGGTGCAGAAGAGTGTGATGCGACAGCAGCATGCATGAAAATTGGCTGGGATGACGTGCGTACATCAGCGAGCAGAATTTATTATAATTTTAAGCCTGACGCGGGCTATACAACGCTACCGGCAACAGCAGAAATAGACGAAGCCCATATCGTAGCAAAGGGAGGCAGTTGCACGGCAGGAACGGATAAGTTCCAGCTCAGGCAGGGGCTCGTAAAAGAATCAGATATGTTAAACTATGGTGATCCAGATTATAATCCATATAGCTTTGGATTGAGTCTTGCTATATCTGAAGTCGCAGAAGATATTCATGCAAATGAGTGGACATCTTCCACGACGATATACATGGCGGATGAAGAAACCGACGTTGGAGTTGATAATGATTGCTCTCGAATTGGAGAGCCGATAACAGTGAATGATAAAACAATTATTTCCGCGACAGCTACATTACGCGCATGTTTTGGGGATAATGCCGGGTGTGATGGCGTAGGGTCTGATCAGTGTGACATAAGAATTTGTGTTGAAGGCAGCGATACGGACTGTGCACAGGTCGGAAATCCTAATAATATTAATTATGGAGATTATAAAATAACTTTTCCATATGATGTCAGTGGCGTAATTGATAGCCCTGGTAACTACCAGGCTTATATTTGTGACGTAACTAGTCCTTCGGGTAAATATTGCTACGCTGATTACATAGAACTTACCGTACAGCATGAACGCGAGCGTGAACTTGCTGACATTGATCGTATCGTGCAGACATGGGTTGATGGTGATGGCGGCACCTATGAAGCAGGTGATTACATCGGCATACGTCTGCGGAGGGGAAGTGATTCTACCGAGGGTACGGCAGCCGCCGAGGAATATCGGAGCGTTGCGTCATCGAGCGTTCCGTCATTGGCAAGTCAGCTCGAGGTGGACTACTATGTACCGCTCCACGTATCGGGATTGCTCATTGCCCGCGGTTATAACTTTGATCGAAAGTATACAAAAGACCTTGCTGCTGCCGAGCAGATCGTGTATGATGGGAGAGTGGTTGCAAATACTCCACCAGGACTTTCAGACTTCTCGCAGTCCCTGCCGGTATTCCAGCGTGTCGTTCCGTAAAAAAATAATTTATTAAAAATCCATGGCGAAAAAATTAAATTATCTTGGAGTTGATCTTGGAGGATCGAGTGCAAAAATCGTAGAGCTCAAGAATGTCGGAGGCAAACCGCAGCTGGTTACGTACGGTTTCATTGATGAGATTACAAATATTTTTAAGGATGAGAGCAGAGAAGCTATAAAGGATACCGCTGCGCACCTTAAGGAGCTTATGAAGCGTTCAAACGTTTCAACGGACAAGGCAATATCTGCCCTGCCGAGTTTCAGCGTATTCAGTTCTATTATCAGCCTGCCGGCAATGAATAAGAAAGATCTTATTTCTGCAGTCCGCTGGGAAGCCAAGAAATTTGTTCCGATTCCTCTTGAGGATATGATACTTGACTGGGAGGTACTGAAAGGGCCTGATGGGCAGGCACTCGGTATAGAGGCGCCGGAGAAAAAGGATAAAAAAAACAAAAATAAAGACAAGGTCAAGGACAAAGATAAGGATGATAAAGAAGAAGTGGTTAAGAAAGAAAAAGTAAAAGCCGCAAAGGATAAGATACCTAAAGGCAATATCAAAGTTTTGCTCACTGCAGCCCCAAAAGAACTGGTGAGCCGCTATGTAGAACTGTTTAAAGAAGTTGGATTACAATTGGTAGGACTTGAAACGGAGTCATTTGCACTTGAACGTTCTCTGGTCGGTAATGACCGTAATCCGATAATGGTAATCGATATCGGCAATCAGTCAACGAGTATTATTATAATTGCTGACGGTGTCCCGACGCATAGCAGAAGCATAGATGTCGGCGGCAAGACAATTACGAAGTCACTCGTCGAAATAATGGGAATATCAGAGAAACAGGCAGAGCAGTTTAAGCGTGATATGGGGGTTTCGGTCACTACGGAAACATTCGAAAAATTACCACAGCCGATACGAAACGTTATCAATTCTATTGTAAATGAAATTCGGTATATTCTTAATATTTATCAGAGTCAGAATAAAAAGCCGATATCAAAAATCGTGTTCACCGGAGGATCCGCCTTCCTTGCAAACCTTACGTCGTATATACAGAGTATCTTTAATTTAAAGGCATACGTCGGAGATCCATGGGCGCGTGTCGTGCATCCTGTCGAGATTGATGCAATGCTCAAACAACTCGGACCGCGACTATCGGTTGCTATTGGCTTAGCAATGAGGGAAATGGATAAATAGCGTACTTAATTTATTGACCGGTATAAGCCAATCAAAAGTGATGGTAATGTGGCAAATATGTACTCGTCAAAATAAAACGCGCTAATTAATAAATATATTTCTGGCACGGTATAGTTAATTTGCCGTTTTTTGTCTATAGAAAAAAGTAGCTATAAAAGCTTGACTTTAGTTTTTAAATGTGCTACAATATATACATAACAACAAAATAAACAATCAGTTATACATTTATTTGCGAAAAAGCCTATAAAAAACGAATAGTGCTAAGTTCGTATATAGCTGGCAAGCATTACTACTCATAAAACAAAAATCAAGGCACAAAAACAGTTATGCCTATTAATCTCCTCCCCAGCGAGGAAAAAAATAAAATAAAAAAAGACAAATCAGCAGTAGCGCCTAATATAGAAATGACGGGGCCAGCTAAGGTTGAGAAAAAGAAGCCTTCAAAGAAACAGGGCGGCGTTTTGATGTTTGTAAAAGAGGCATTTGCACGCCCAAAGGAAGTGGAAGAAGAAGTGAAACGGCAGAAATCGCAGCGTATGTCGGTCAATAAAATACAGCTTGAAGACAAGTTCATATATACTAAACAGAAAGCAGCGAAAGTCAGGCCGAAAGTTCAGTATATTTCGCCGGCTACCCCGGAGATTGTTAAAAAGAAGAAGCCTGGATTTGGACAGCGATTTGTGAATGCATTACAGAATATGTTTGGCGGTAAAAAATCCGGTAAAGAGAAAAAGCCGATTGCAATTCCTACGCCAAAGCCCCAGGGAGTATTTCCAAAATATAAATCAATTCATGCGGAAAAAATCAAGTTTGAACCTCCTCGAAAAACCCGCAGCGCGGAAGTCGTTACGGTAAAAACTCATACCGAGCAACCGGTAGATGAGCCAACAACAGCTCTCCAGCGTGCACCCCTGCGAACTCACCGTGTCAGGGAAGACTTTCCCGGTGCTGATCCGTCTCTGAAAGCAACACGCGAAACAGTAATGCCGAAACCTCAAGAAAAAAAGAAAGGTAAATCCGCGTGGAAGCGTTTTACTGATTGGTTAAATAAATTGTTTGCAAAAAAGAAAAAACCGCACCCAGCTCCAGAAAAACCATCAGCATTACCGCAGCTGCCGAAACGGGAACCCGAACAACTTTTTGCGCAGCGAGAGACACGTATACCGCAAAAGTCTACAGTACCTGAAGCAATGCCCGAGATAAAAAAAGCTGAATCACCGCCGGTACGACACGTTCCTGAATCACCACCGATAGCATATCCGCCACCGCCGGTACACGAACCTGTTAAAAAAGTTGAGGAACCAAAACCTATTGTACCACCGCCACCGCCTCCAAAACCTGAACCAAAACCGATTCAGGTGCCGAAGGTTCAGGTACCACCGCCTCCCGCAATAAAGATACCAGAACAAAAAAAGCCGAAGAAGCCTTCGAAATTTTCTCAATGGTTCAAACGGCTGATTGATTCTATTTCAGGATTATTTAAAAGTAAGAAAAAACATGCACTTGTCGTGCCGCCGCTCCATGCACATGAAATGACAAAAGTAAAAGAGACGGTGATGCCGGAATTACTTCAACAGAAAAAAATTCCCGAACCGCCAGTATCTGAAAAGAAGGATATTCCGGATGTTGAGATACCTGCGGTCGAGCCGCCTCAATTCATGCCTGCGCCACCTAAACCTACTGAGCGGGTTAAAGATGAAAAAAAACATAAGTCTTTCGAACTGCAAGCATCAAAGAAGAGGTCACATGGCATAGAGTTAACGCAGCCAGCAGAATCATTTTCACAGCCCGCGCGGTTTGACTGGGATGTCAATCTTGTTCCGTCAGACGTACTTGAACAAGTGGTACCGTTATCGCGTATTCTGTATCTCATACTTGCTGTATTGATTGCGTGCGGTACCGTTTTCGGCGGCTGGTTGGCTGTAAATTTTGTTTATAATAATAACACGATTAAAGTAAGTGAGATTGACAGCGAGATAGCCAATAAGGAAGCTGAAATGAATTCCTATGATGATCTTAAGGATGAAGTTGATGCGCTCAATGCCCGCGTTGGTGACGTTCGCAGACTGCTCGATCAGCACGTGTACTGGTCAGAGTTTTTCACGAAGCTTGAGCAAAATACATTACCGGAGGTCTACTACGCAAGCATGAGCGCTGACGTAGGCGGCTCCGTCATACTAAGTGCGTTTGCCAAGACCTATGAAGATGCGATTAAGCAATTGTATGTATATGAGCGGGCAACTGATTTTGTTTCAACAGCAGTTATTTCGGGAATCTCGTTTACAGATCTCGGAAGCGAGGAAACAGACATTTCAGAAGAAACGGTTATTGCTGATCCGAACGCCGAACGGCCGGTATTATTCAGTGTCGAATTATCCGTTGTTCCAACAATATTTCAATTTTCATCAAGATAAACAATGAAACCCTCAATTATAAAAAGAAAAGTAGCCGCTCTATTCGTTAAGTACTATACAATAGTACTCATCGTATTAGTGTTGGTGATACTCGGTGCAGGGTATTCATTGCTAATTCAGGATACACTTCGCGAGATTAACGAAATTGGCGTTGAAAACCTTCAGGACAAAGAAGCAAAGCTCGCGCAAAGCAAAGAAACAATCATACGGCTTAAGAGTCTGAATGACCGTTATGCAAAAGTAATGTATGAAGACGTGAAAATGCTTTCGGACGTTCTGCCGTCGCAATCAGAAATTCCAAATCTAATTATTGAATTACAGGAATTCATAAAGAGTAACGATTTATCACTCCATGATATTCAGGTAGGATCCTTAAGTACTGCTACAATTTCCGAAGTGACTGCAGCCGCGCCAGTGATCAATAGTCTGAATATAACCGTAATCATCAGCCAGCTGGACAGTTATGACGGATTAAAATTATTCCTGGATGATCTCAGTACAAATTTACCGCTTGTAGAGCTGAACTCACTGAACTATACGCCCGGAATTGATGCGTATAGTCTCAACCTAACTACCTACTACAAATAATTCCATCGTATGCAGGAAAAAAATAAAAAAATGTCATCCCGCACCGTCATATTACTTGTGATACTGACGGTATTGATAATTGGCGGAGGATATTATGTATATACGACCTTTTTTCTCGGAACAGAAGAGGCTGCCACTACCAGCGGTGATCCTGCTGTAGCAGCAAGCGGCTCAAAACGGGCGTATACCATTGATGATGATATTTTTAACGATCCTACGCTCCATGAATTAGACAAACAACCGTTTGAAGGTTTTGTCGATCAATATGAAGTAATCGCAATTGATCAGTCCGAACCGATGATAGCGGATGATGTATCGGTGAGTAGTCCGTCAGGAGGAAGTAAGCTTATTGTGCATTGGCAGCTGCCACCGTATATAAATTTTGATATGATTCGGGTATACCGTTCACTTAAATTCAGCAAGCTGGGTGAATCAGTATATGAAATCAGCGTTGATGGATTTGTCGGCGGTGAGTCGATGAGCTATCTTGATGAGAAAGTGGAGAACGGAGTGGAGTACTATTACCTCGTCAGAACAGTGAGCAATACGAGTGAAGAAGGGGAGGTTGAGTCAGGTAACGGGCTCCAGACATCAGGAGTGCCATTGGATACAATATCGCCCGATCTGCCGCTCAACGTTACGGTCGTGAGTATTGATGATAAACATATAAATATTTCATGGATAAATCCGCAAGATGAAGATTTTAGAAATGTTAAAATATACCGCTCAATCCGCAAGGGAAAGCTAGGCAGCGTAATTTATCCTAATGAAGATGCCAAGATAGGAAGCGGTGTCACCACGTACATCGATACCGTGGCTTCCAATGCCGAGTACTACTATACTGTATCAAGCGTCGATACGAGCGGAAACGAGTCAAGTACAAACGTACTGGCGATTCCCAAAAAGGATAATCCTTTTGTGCAAAGCTTTTAATAACATACTATTTTTATGACAGATGACATACAACCAATAGGAGGAAAAGGTTCACTCATCGATATCCTCATAGCAGATACAAGTCTGCCACAGGATCGACTTGCAGAGATTCAAAAACAAACGAGTGACGAAAAGGAAATTGTTGAACTTGCCGTTCAACGCGGACTTATTTCCGAAGAAGATCTTGCGAAAGCCCGAAGCAAGATGCTTGGCATCCCGTATACTGATGTTTTTGGCAAGACGATATCACAGTCAGTACTCAAGATAATTCCGCGGGAACTTTCACAAAATTATCACGTCATCGCGTTTGATAAAACAGGTAATGACGTTAGTATTGCGATGGTCGATCCGGGAGACTTTAAGGCGATTGAGGCTATAGAGTTTTTAGCGCGCGAGCATGGCCTCAAGATAAAATATTTCCTGATTTCAATGAGCGGATTTGGGTATGCATCAAAGCAGTATGCTACGCTCGGTGCTGAGGTTGAAGAAGCGCTGGCAGGTTCTGATCAAAAAGACCGCAATGCCGCTGATGATATGCTGGGCAAGGAAAAAGGCGTTGATACGGTGGTAAAAAGCGCTCCCGTCTCCAAAATGGTATCAGTAATTCTCAAGCATGCAGTTGAGGGGAATGCTTCCGATATCCACATAGAACCGGTTGAAAATGAGACACGAGTAAGGTATCGTGTTGATGGAATTTTGCATACGTCACTAGTACTTCCGCGCTATGTCCATTCAGCCATCATTGCCCGCATAAAAGTGTTATCAAATTTAAAGCTTGACGAAACGCGGGTACCGCAGGATGGACGGTTCAGAACCGAGTGGGATGGTAAAATAATTGATTACCGTGTTTCTTCGCTGCCGTTATTCTCCAATGAAAAAATCGTTATGCGTATTCTTGACCGTTCCGCAGTTGTCCTTGACCTTGAAAAACTTGGATTTGAAGGCCGTGATTTGGAGATCATGAAAGCGACGGTTCAGAAAACCGTTGGAATGATATTGCTCACCGGTCCGACCGGATCAGGTAAATCTACGACGCTGTCGGCGTTGCTTTCGATCATAAATAATGAGTCCATTAATATCGTTACGCTGGAAGATCCGGTTGAGTATTATATCAACGGCATCAATCAGGCACAGATCAATCCGGACGTCGGGCTGACGTTTGCCGCAGGACTGCGGTCGATACTCCGTCAGGATCCTGACGTGGTTATGGTTGGTGAAATTCGCGACAACGAAACTGCCGAGCTGGCCGTGCATGCGGCACTAACCGGCCATCTTGTGCTTTCGACGCTGCATACCAATGATGCGTTTGGGGCAATTCCGCGTCTGATAGATATGGACATTGAACCGTTTCTTCTCAGTGCTTCACTCGCGACCGTGGCAGCTCAAAGGCTCGTCAGGCGCTTGTGTCAGTATTGCTCAAAAGAGACCAAAATCCCGGATAATTTACGGGAAGAAATCATGAAGCATATTGACGGTATACCTGATAAGGTTATAGAAAAACGTCTTGGCAAGGCATCATCCGAGTACACCTTTTTCGAGGCACAGGGATGCAAGCGGTGTGAGCAGACAGGTTATAAAGGGCGTGTACTTATTGATGAGATTTTAACAATGGATGAGGCGCTAAAGAAAGTTATCGTTTCTAAGCCGACAATTGAAGTTATACGCGAGGCGGCAAAGAGTCAGCATATCCTGACTATGATTCAGGATGGCATAATCAAGGCGCTGGAACGTAAAACTTCCCTGTCGGAAATAATCCGCGTAACACAAGAATAATTAATAATAAGTTACTATAATATGACACAAGAAAAAACAGGAAAAATCAAAATTTTAGTTGTCGAGGACGATGCATTTCTCGCCGGAATGTACGTGACAAAATTGAACCTTGAAGGATTTGACGTTGAGGTTGCTGAAAACGGAGAGCAGGGCCTCAAACAGGCGCTGGAAGTGAAACCGAGGATTATTTTGCTTGATATTATCCTGCCGAAAATGAGCGGGTTTGACGTATTGCAGGATCTGAAAAAAGATCCAAAAACAAAGGATATTCCGGTTATATTACTGACCAATCTTGGCCAGCGGGAAGATGTAAAAAAAGGACTGGATCTTGGTGCGGTAGATTATCTTATCAAAGCGCATTTTATGCCGTCCGAAGTAGTCGAAAAAATAAAAAAACTTCTCGGCAACGGTTCATAAATATATTTTTTGCGGATTTTAAGATTATTACAAAAGCATGGCTGAATTTTCTTACAAGGCACGAAATCAGGGCGGCGATCTCGTAAGCGGGATTGTTGTAGCGCCCAGTGAAAATATCGCGTACGGAATCCTGCGTGACAGAAAGCTTTTTATTGTTTCACTAAAGGAGTACAGGAAATTAAAAATACTAAAATTGCTCGACTTAAAAGGACGTGTCGGCGCAAAAGACATTGTCGTATTCGCGCGTCAGCTTGCGGTGATGGTTACATCAAACGTGCCGCTCGTCCGGGCGCTCAGAGTTTTATCACGGCAGACCACTAATAAGCAGTTGAAGTCGATAATTTCTGATCTCAGTGATGAAGTTGACGGCGGCGCAAAACTCTCGCAGTCAATGGCAAAATATTCAAACACCTTTTCAAACTTTTTTATACAGATGGTGCGCTCAGCCGAAACGACAGGACGGCTCGATGAAATTCTCGAGTACCTCGCCGACCAGAATGAAAAAGATTATGACATGGCGGCCAAGGCGCGCGGTGCCATGATATACCCGGTGTTTATCATATCGGTATTGCTCGTTGTCGGTGTTGCTATGATGATATTCGTACTTCCTCAGGTAACGGGAATTTTAATTGAAAGTGATGTTGAGCTGCCGTTTGCCACGAAAATATTTATTGGCATCAGTGATTTTCTAATAGGATACTGGTGGGTGTTAATTTTCGCGATAGGGGGGACTTTTTTCGGCTTTAAGGCGGCGATGAAAACAACGATCGGGCACAAGTATATAGATCTTGCCAAGCTCAAAACCCCGATTGTCGGCCCGATATTCAGCCGACTCTACCTCGCCCGGTTTGCACGATCGTTATCAACGCTCCTGCAGTCCGGCGTTCCGCTCACGAAGTCACTGGAGATAGTCGCGGATGTAGTAGGGAATATCGTATATCGGGATTTGACGCGGGCTACTATTAAGGAAGTGGAAGGCGGCGCATCTATTACTACCGTATTTGTACACAACAAGGATATCCCGCTCATGCTTTCGCAGATGATGAGCGTCGGGGAACAGTCAGGCCAGCTTGATAAGATACTTGCCAAAGTTGCTGATTTTTATTCACGTGAACTGGAGAATTCACTCAGAAATCTTACCGCGCTTATTGAGCCGGCAGTTATGGTTGTCATCGGTATTGCAGTCGGTTTACTCGTTGCAGCTATTATTCTTCCGATTTATAATCTCTCGAGTGCGATATAGCCCGTAGTAGTTGACTTTTTCTGAAGATTGGTTTGACTTTTCATTAAAAATGTGATACTATAATAGTATATATTTCTCATTGCTCTTTACTTTCTAATTAAGTAATATCCTTCTAAGAAGCTGAATATAATGTGTTCATATGTGAGCATAGCACGGATCATGCGGATCCGTGATCTGTGAATAGTTCACATTACCGAACATGTTGTACTATTCTTAGACCACGAAGGGAGGTGACAAGTACATGAAAAGAAAAGGTTTTACACTTATTGAGTTATTGGTTGTTATCGCGATTATCGGTATTTTAGCAACCATTGGCTTGGTCGCCCTGAATGGCGCACGGGAAAAAGCCCGTGATGCCACCAGGAAGTCCGACCTGTCCATGCTAAAAACCGCTATGATTCTGTATAACGATGATGAGGACTACACGTATCCTGCTGTAACGTGTGATAGCTTGGATATAGCAGTACCTGGCTGTGTATTTAATGAGACTGCAGTTAATAATCCAGTCTTTGATCAGTATCTCAGCACATCAATCTCAGATCCCGTAGCCGGACGAACCTATGAGTACGAGGTTTGTACTGTGGACGTCGCAAATGATGGATTCATACTCTATACAGAACTTGAATCCCCAGGCGATGGGTATTGGTGGTATGTAACAGGTGGTGGTCTTTCGGAAGATGGATATAATGATAACATCGCCGGTCCAGGTTCTGCTGGTGCCGATTTGTGTAATTAATACACATCAAATAAAACAAAAAGTGCCTCTACATTCGGGGCACTTTTTGTTTTATCTTAAGAATTGAATGTAGAGCATATGAATGATACAATGCAGGTATTAATGAATATTCTTGTTATTGATTATAAGTAATAAATACGTATTGGATTCTGTACCGGATTCGCTTGTCCGTGGTCCCATCATAGTTAAAAAAATATTTTTCGTTAGTACCAATAAAAAATAAATGAGAATTCTACAAGTCGTACATCGATATCCGCCTGAGTCACTTGCAGGCGTTGAAGTCTATACGAAAAGTTTATCCGACAATCTCGCGCAAGATGGTCATAATGTATTTGTATTTACCGGTGATCCGAGCAAAGACGGAGGGTCAGAGGAAAAAAATGACGGCCCTGTCATTGTTCACAGAGTTTATACTGGTCAAATAGATTCTCCGTCTTTTGATAAGAGCTATACGAATGAGTCTGTAGAGTGGGAGTTTGCTCAATTTGTAGATACGATACGTCCTGACATCGTACACATTCAGCACTGTTACCAGCTTTCGATAAAGATTATGGAGATACTGGCGCACAAGCGGATACCGTTTGTCGTTACGCTTCATGATTATTGGTATTGTTGTCCGACGATCACTTTTTTACGGTCAGATAACAGCTGGTGCAGGCACCGCGGAGGGGACGAATGCTATTTTAGTTATTTGGAATATAATCCGGTTACAATCACAGGCAGTGGAAGCGCCAGCAGATATCTGAAACGCCTGAAACGAGTAACGCCGAGAATAATCAAGCGAACTATCAGAAAAGGAATATCTGTAGCTAGTAAGTACGCCTCGCGATCCAAGGCAAAAAAATTAGTTAGAAAACGACGTACTATAATGCAGAATGCCCTCTCTGGCGCAGCGGCGATATTCTCTCCTTCGAATTTTATGCGTGAGGTTTACGGTCGCCAGGAAGTAGTCCCTAAGGAGCGCATACAGGTTATTCCGCATGGAATTAAAGGCCTCACTAAGCATCAGCGGCATACGAATGAAGTCGTACAGTTTGGATATATCGGCACGTTCATACTTCATAAAGGCTTGGATTTGCTTGTAAGGGCATTCAATGCGGTTCCTCCTGAAAGCGCCAAGCTTCATATATATAGCGATTATTCACGGAATCCTCAGTATGCACGGGATGTGAAACGAGCAGCGCAGAATCCTTCTATTTTTTTCAAAGGTGGATACCAGAATGACCAGCTCTCGTCGATTCTAAGCGAACTCGATGCAATTATTGTGCCGTCGTTGTGCTGGGAGAATTCCCCGATGACTATTCTGGAAGCGTTCACTGCGGGGGTGCCGGTCATTACTGCTAATGCCGGCGGAGCGAAGGAATTGACAGAGCGGTATGGCGGAGGAATACTGTTCAACTTCCGTGACCAGGAGGACCTTTCGCGGACACTTATTCGAATAATTAAACAGCGGGAAATATTGGATAACGCCCGACGCTCGATAAAATCCATTCCGACAATTCAGGAGCATGGCAAAAGAATAATTGACGAATATAGTGCTATACTGAGTAAGTAAAAAAGTACTATGCAAACAAGTATAATTATCCTCAATTGGAACGGACGAAAGCATTTAGAAACGTGCTTGAAGTCTTTATTTAATCAAACATACAAAGATTTTGAAGTTATTTTTGTTGATAACGGTTCGACTGACGATTCAGTATCTTTTGTGAAGGATAATTTTCCCAAAGTACAAATAATTGAGACAGGGAAAAATCTCGGTTTCGCTGAAGGAAATAATGTAGGTATCCGAAAAGCTCTTGAGAACAAGGATATTAAATATATCGTTGCGCTGAATAATGACACGGAAGTGAAAGAGGATTGGCTTGAGCAGCTGGTAAAAGCGGCTGAAATTGATGAGCACATCGGCGCGTGTGCAAGTAAATTGCTGTATTATAATGACCGCACTATAATAGATTCTGCGGGGGATTTTTATTATTTTGGAAGCATGAAGGTAGTGCCGAGAGGACATGGACAAAAGGATTCATATTTCAAGCTCGAAGAGTGTTTAACGCCATGCGCTGCGGCTACGTTATACCGCAGGAAAGCGCTGGAACAAGTGAAGCTTGGAAATGATTATTATGACAGCGATTATTTTGCATATATCGAAGATTCAGATCTCGGCCTTCGGATAAGGCTCGGAGGCTGGAAATGCATGTTTGTCCCTGATGCCGTTGTGTACCATAAAGTATCTGCAACTTCGTCACAATGGAAATCAGATTTTAAAAAATATCATTCCGTCCGAAATAGAATACTTACCGCGATAAAAATATACCCTGTACGCTTGTGGCCACGGGTTTTTAAAAATCCTGTTACGCACCAGTCAAAAAGCGGGACAGGAGACGCTATCCGGTTATTTTTACGAGTTTTTGGGAGCGTACTTGTCACGTTGCCACGGATGATACAAAAAAGAAGTCTCATAAAGCGACTGCCGGGATACACAAAAGATGTTTTCCGGGAATGGCAGGAAAAATATTCTATCAAACAATAAATAACACTTATCGATGGTTAAAAAAAATAATACATGAATGATGTAAGGATTACAATACTCATGCCTGTGTATAATGGCGAAAAATATATTAAAGAGGCCATAGATAGTATTTTAAATCAAACGTATAAAAATTTTGAATTTTTAATAATAAACGACGGCTCAACTGATGATAGTGCAGAAATTGTTAAAAGTTATAAGGATTCCAGGATACGCCTATTAGTTAATGAACACAATCTTGGGCTCACAAGCACTTTAAATATCGGGCTCAGAGAGGCCAAGGGTGAATATATTGCCCGGATGGATGTTGATGACATATCACTTCCCGACAGGCTAAAGCAACAAGCCGCTTTTTTAGATGCACATCCCGACGTCGGTATTGTGGGAACGAGCTTTATAAGAATAAATAAAGATTCAACATTTTTTGATGTGCCCGTGGTATTGCGTTACGACGATGATTTGCAGATGCAGCTTTTATATGAAAATCCATTTGTCCATGGAAGTATTATGTTTAAAAAATCTTTGTTAATTAAGCTACGTGAGCCGTATTATAGATCCGGGTTTGAGGGCGCTGAAGATTATGATCTATGGTCAAGGCTGGCAGAAATCACAAAAGTTAGGAATATGTCAGAAATTCTCTATAAGTATAGAATAAATCCGGGAGGTATTACGGCAACAAGAAAAAAAATTCAGCAAGAAAAGACAAAATTTATTTCAAAAAATAACTATAAAGATGCTAAGCCGTCTGATTTCAATATAGTACAAATATCTAAGCTTCAAAGTTATAAAAATTATCGAATAACAATTGATAATAAAAATAAAATAATTTTTGGAAGAAACAAATTCATTCGTCATCAATTTGCTCTGATGAAAATCTGTTTTAAAAAAAGATATATATATCGGGCGTTATTACTTTGCTTTTCCTGGTTGCTGGCAATTTTCTCTTTCATGATACTTCAGCCGATATATTTTTTTGGATCTGCCGTAAGAACGATAAAGCGGTGTTTTTTAAATGATCTCGCTTCTTTACACGAATGAAGCTATCTATCATCATCGTAACATACAACTCTGCCGATTTTATCCGGCAATGTTTGCTGTCTGTACAAAAAGCCGCAGCCGGTATTGATCACGGTATTATTGTTATTGATAATCAATCATCGGATACAACTCGTGAAACACTGGATGAATTTACAAATATTACCGTAGTACACAATAAAAAAAATGTTGGCTTTGCTACAGCATGCAACCAAGGCATTTCCTCGGCCGAAAGTGAGTACGTACTCTTGGTGAATCCTGACGCATTCCTTGATAAAAATTACATTGAGTCTTGTATCCAAACGATGGAAAATGATACGCGGATCGGCAGCGTTACTGGCAAATTACTATTTGCAAAAGAGAATGGAACGAAGACGAACGTGCTATTTTCGACCGGACATATTTTTTTCAAAACGGGCCACTCAGTCAACCGTGGCTATGGAGAGACAGATACAGAACAGTATGAAAATAATACAGAGATTTTTGGAGTCAGCGGAGCGGCACCATTGTATCGAAAAAAAATGCTTGAGGACATCAAAATTGGCAGTGAGTATTTTAATAATGATTTTTTTCTCTATCGGGAAGATGAGGACCTTGACTGGCGCGCACGGCTGCGCGGATGGAAATCACTATACGCACCACACGCAGTTGGGTATCATATAGCGAGTGAAATTCGAACTAGCCATTCTCTGAGTATTAAAAAACAAAAAATTCGCAATCGCCATCTGATGATTTTCAGGAATCTCTCCGCGGTCAATTTTATAATCCTGGCACACTACTTACTGGCGTACGAAGTGCTTTCTGTAATTAGAAATCCAGTCGCATATTTGACATCGGCATTGAATTCCTTGGGTTTATTTTTTCGATTACGTACCCTCATTACCGAACGGCAGCATATACAGAACCGTCGAATCGCAACCAGCAGGGATATACGTAATGCACTTCAAAATGTTACAATAAAGGAAATTGTGTATTCATTTGCGCGCGCACGCGTAAAGAAAAAGTCAAATAATTTATGATATCAATAGTCATCCCTGCATATAATACCGAACATACCCTGAAGGCATGCTTAGACTCGCTCGAAAAACAGACCGTTGCGAGAGATGGATATGAAATTATCGTTGTTGATGACGGATCAACTGATCATACAGCAAAGTTAGTAAAAAAATATTCCGGTGTTGTCTACGTTCACCAAAAGCAGAGCGGTGAATCAGCGGCTCGAAATACAGGGGTCGAAAAAGCAGACGGGGATATTGTTGTATTTGTCGATGCTGACTGCGAGGCGAAAAAAAACTTTCTTGAGGAAATCATAAAACCGCTAAACGATGATGCAGTTTGGGCGGTAAAGGGCGCCTACGTAACAAAGCAGAAAGGAATTGTAGCTCGCTTGGTTCAGGTTGAGTTTGAGGAGCGGTACAGTAAAATGCAAAAAAGCAAAAAGCTTGATTTTGTAGATAATTCCGCTTCAGCGTATCGAAAGAAGCTTTTTTATAAAGCCGGGATGTTTGATACAAAATTGCTCATGAGCATGGACACGGACCTTGCGTACAGGATTGAACGCCAAGGTTATAAAATTGCATTTAATCCTGATGCACAAGTATATCATGCCCATCCCACAACACTCAAAGTTTACTGGGAAAAGAAGTTTTGGCGGTCGTACTGGCGTATGGATGTGTATAAAAATTTTCCAAAAAAAATATTGCAGGATTCTTATACGCCGCAGACGCTGAAGCTGCAGATAGTAAGTTTATTTCTACTTATTTTGTTAACAGCGCTATTGCCGATGGTACCGGAAGCGAAATATTTTATATATGCAGTATTATTATGCGTTATTGGCCTATTTGTTCCTTTGACATTTCGAGCTTTCAGGAGCGGTATTATCGAAGGATTACTGATGCCATTTTTTATTATTGGACGCGCGTTATCTCTGGGGTTTGGAGTTTTGTATTATTTTTTTGAAATAAAAAATTTCCGGGAGCTTATTGCGTTTATAACAATAGCACTCATTATCATCGTCCCGAGTTTTTTTACCGGCGGCCTTGATCTGATTGCCCGAACGATTGTTTTTATACTTGTTTTCCCTGCCTTATTTTTTGCTATTCGATCCGATAAGCCTACAGTCAAGGGACGTATTCCATTCAAATACAATATATTTATACCTCTGGCACTATTTTTTCTTATCGCCGCCGTCCTTGTTTTCTTTTCGGTTTCACCGTACGACAGTTATAGTACGCTTATCCATTGGATTTCTTATGCGATGCTCTTTCTTTCCGTATATTATCTCATCTCCTCGCGGGCAGAAGCGTTTAAGTTTGCGTATGTTATAGTATTTCTGGCAGTTGTCCTGTCAGTGATTGGAACATATTTTTTTGTCATAACCGAGCACTATAACTATCTGCGTTTTATCTCTACATTTTATCAGCATAATCCGTTCGCGGGATTTCTTCTGTTCGCACTGCCGCTATCATATGCCTTTTTGTTGTATGCTGACAATGCACGAAAGCGCTGGATATTTTTAGTTATTACCGCATTTCTGACGCTTGCGTTTGTATTAACACACTCACGTGGCGCATGGATAAGTTTTGTAGTGCCGTTTTTATTACTGCTCTTTTATACAATGCGGGACAGAAAGAATATTTCTCGAATACTTGGAATAGTTGCGCTCCTTATTGTTATAACCTCGGCAGGATGGTGGGGACTGAATGAAGTGAAGCACTATCAGGCGGAGAGGCTTTCAGCGGCGACTGATACCGAGGTTACAGTGCGATATTCAATAGAAACTGCGGAAGAAAATGCATATATAGCGCGCTTACACTTTTGGGACGGTGCGCAAAAAATATTTACCGACCACCCCGTTGCAGGTACGGGACTTGATACGTACAAGATAGTATACCGGCAATATTTGGAAGATATCAGGTACTATACGATTGATCCTCATAATTTATATCTAAAAATGTTTGCTGAACTTGGGGTAGTCGGCGGGTCGGTGTTTATATGGTTTATCGGGATAGTTTTTTTCGTGATCGTGGCAGGCGTAAGGACGATCAAATCAATCGAGAAAAAGAGCGACAAGGCTCTCATGTTAGGACTTGCGGGAGGATTATTGGGGTCATTGGCTCATAATTTTGTAGAGCTGGATTGGCAGTTTCCGACGAATATGATCGTATTTTTTGTAATACTTGGGGTTTATTACAAGCTGTTCATCATCAATCATGAAAAACATGGCTCACGTATCAACGGCAACGGTGATAGTTTAGTTAATCATCGGATTTTTCAGGGAGGTGCCATTCTGCTGGCATTCGTAGTATTGATAGGAGGATCATTGCAGTTTCTTTCAACTACGTTTACGCAAAATGCTGAAAGCAAAAAAGATAATCTGCTTCTCGAAGAATCAGAACTGATCCTTAAAGACGCGGTGTTGATCGATCCGCTGAACTCTGCTTTGCGCCTGAAATTTGCAGACGTTTATTTTTTACTAATACCTGACGATATTGATTATTATAAAGAAAAATATGTGAGCTCACTTGAGAAAACAATATCGCTGAGCCCACATCATTACCTTGCCTATACGATTCTCGGCCGCCATTACTCATTCTTGAATGAGTACACAAAGGCGGAAGAATACCTTACGCAATCCATAGTATTAAATCCAATCGGAGATCCGTCAGTATATATTTTTTTAGCGAAACTATATAATGAACAAGAGAAATATTCAGAAGCCCGAGAAATACTTGAAAGAGCGATCGGCCTCTATGATCCGAAAATAAAAAATTCTATAATATGGGTTGCTAAGAATAGGTCAAAAATTTTGGACGATATCGCGAGTATTCATAACTCACTGGGATTAGAGTACATGAGGACTGAAGACTTCGGGGAGGCAAAGAGGCAATTTATACTCGGATTGGAATACAATACCAAGCACCAGGGGTTGATTAAAAATCTTGCGGAAGTTTCCTTGCGTATGATGGAAAACAAGGATGACACTGGTCAATAATATCACTCAGTGACGGCATGCGATTATTGACTGAAAATCGGTTTGGTATATACTCTATAAGTATGAGAGAAGCGACACAAAGAGGATCTACGCTCGTTAATGTGATAATTATTGTTATCGTATTTGGTATTGTAATAGGAGGCTGTTTTTATTTGATCGGGGAGGAGCGCGCAAAGACACGAGATGCAAAACGCCTCTCTGATATTTCCCGAATCCAGGCAGCGTTTGAAATTTTATATAACGATACGGCAAGCTATGAACTGGCGGCAAACGGTGGCTGCAATCAAGAGGGTTCGCCTGTAAGCTCCTGTAATTTGAGCGCTTACCTGCCTACTATCGCTGATTTCAAGGATCCTGGGAGTTCCCGATATCTTATAACCGAGGTGCCATCTGAGACGGCCTTCGGCGTGTCATTTCAGCTTGAAAAGGAATACGGGACTCTTATTGAAGGCAAGCATAAGCTGACACCTGCCGGCATCAAGTAGTTTTTGTATCAAAAAGTTAGGAAAACGCGGTAAACATGCCGCTTTTTTTGTTTTTATTTTGGACGTTTTTTTGATATACTATAAGGTATTATGGATGAAATAATCTTCACAGCAATACTTGTAGGAGTACTTGGCTTGGCCCTTGGCAGTTTTCTTAATGTCGTTATTTACCGGCTTCACGCAGGCATTGGTTTTTTGCGCGGGAGGTCGTACTGTCCGTTTTGCAAGCATGATCTTGGGTTGAAGGATTTGGTTCCGCTTTTCAGCTTCCTCTCATTGAAGGGGAAGTGCCGATATTGCAATAAGCCGATATCTTGGCAGTATCCGCTCGTTGAGTTTGGAACGGCTGTTTCGTTCCTCTTGCTGTACTGGGCATTTGACCTTGGTCCTGAATTTTTTGTATACCTCGTATACGTCAGTTTCCTGATAATTATTTTTGTATACGACCTCAGGTATTACATGATTCTGGACAAGGTAAGTATCCCCGCTTTTTTTATTGCGATGGCCGGTTCGTATTTTATTTTGGATATTGGAATTGTATCATTATTGATTGGCGCTGGTGTTGGGGGCGGATTTTTTCTATTGCAGTTCCTCATATCACGGGGAAAGTGGATCGGCGGCGGAGATATCCGCCTTGGGATGGTTATGGGAGCGATGCTTGGCTTTAGCAGTGTTTTAGCGGCACTTTTTGGTGCATACATTCTCGGATCAATTGTCGGCATCGCACTTGTTGCCCAAAAAAAGAAAAAGTGGCAGAGTAAAGTGCCTTTCGGAACCCTCCTTACCTTTGCTACCTTTATCACATTTTTATTCGGTGATTACATCGTTGATGCGTATCTAAATTTATTAACTGTATGAAGCGACTACTTCAAAAAGGTTTCACTATCCCGGAGCTTCTCTTGGTTCTTGCTATCATCGGGATTCTTACTACGATAGTCGTGATTAATTTTCGGCGGGGTGAACGGTCAACTGATATGAGGCGGGTTGGGACTGAGCTTCAGCAACATTTCCGGCTTGCGCAGAGTTATAGTATTGGCGGGAATAGCGTTAATTACTGCGAGCATGCATCCACCAATTTTGGCCAGCCGTGTGAAGACTCATCAGCATGCAATGGCGGTAACTGCATTACCGCGGTTCCGCTCGGAGGATATGGTATCAATATCGCTTCACCGGAAAATTATACTTTGTTTGGCGACACAACACAGAATAGCTACTTTGAAGGCCCGGCTGATTTTTCAGTTATAGTAAAGAGCCTCTCAACGAAAGGAATACATATTAATAGTTTTAAGCTGGGTAATAAAACACCAGTTACACCCTCAGAATCTAATTACATCGATGTAACATTTGAACCACCGGTCGGCACAGTACACTTTTTTCTTAACGGAGCGGAAGCACGCGACGTATCCGGTCAGTTGATTAATACGCTTGATTTGCTGGTGCAGAGTGATTATGTATCGAATACGTGTCGTAAAGTGAGCATAAATCGTATATCCGGCCAGGTGAGTGAAGTTAGTAATCCTTGCGCATTATAATTATGAAATCGTTATCGTACAGCCAAAAAGGGCAAAGCCTGATCGAGTTGATTATCGCAATCTCGGTTTTGGTTGTGGCATTGGTGGCAACTGTTGTTTTGATTGTTACAAGTATAAATGCGAGCAGGGAAAGTAAGAATAAGCTTATCGCAACAAATCTCGGGCGGGAGGGCATTGAAGTAGTTCGGAGTATTCGTGACAGCAATTGGATCGATCCTGATTATTTTTGTGAAAATTTAATTGATACTAACGAAGCCGACTGTTTACTCGCAAGTTCAGTATGGCGCCGCAGTTACTGGGATGAGGGTCTCCACTATGATCCTGCTTCGGCGTTTGAAGGTATGACGGCAGTACCACAAATAGATAATGTAAATCCGGTTAAGCTTCTTTTCGAGTTTGACGACATGGACGATACTGATTTTACTCGGATCAGAAAGGATGGCAGTGATTATTTGCAGGGAAACGCAACGGTCGAAGGCAACTCTGAGTTTTATCGCATGATTACTATCAGAGTTATTTGTCGTGATGCTTCCGGAGTTGACACGATAGTAAATTTGAATGAACCGGGCAATGATTGCGGTGGAGATACCGAGGCCGGCATCGATATTGCCGTGGAGGTACGATGGCCTGATGCGTCATCCAATAAGCATGTTACCGTACAGGATCGGCTATACAATTGGCAAACATTTTAATTTTTTATAATCTTAATGAAAAATCGACATAGCAAACAAAAAGGATTCACGCTCATCGAAATGCTCATCGCGATGTCGATTTTTGTGATGATCGTCATTATAGTTGTAAATGTATATATTGTTATTACCAATTCACAGCGAAAGACCATCGCGACACAGCGCGTGCTGGATGACGTGCGTTATCTGCTCGATGCGGTCGCACAGAATGTTCGATTAAGCACGATTGATTATAGTTTTTATGAAAGTAAAACTATTGATCTCCATCCGCTCATTACCGATGATGACTACGTGCTTGCACTTGTTAATCAGGCGCAACAGCTAGTACTGTTCCGCAGAAGCAGCGGCGCACCAGGAGCTAATGACGGCCTTGGTGATAAGGTGCAATACTGCATGGAGGAGACTCCGGGAATCTGTGATCTGGCAGATGAGAGCGTATGGACAAATATCACCCCGGCGAGCGTCCAGATAACTGACCTGCGGTTTATTATTACGCCGTCAGCAAATCCATTTGAAACAGCTACTGCCGTTAATTGTACGGGTGATAGTGCCAAAGCAAACGAATGTGCAACAGTATACGGTTACAGCTGTCCCGATGCAGTTGACTGTGTTGGCCAGTGTACCTGTGAGTATTTTACTGATGGAAATAATTTTCAGCCGAGAGTAAGGATTGTTATTGAAGCCAGAAGTGATGATATTCGTCTGCTGGAAGTATCACGGACAATACCGATGCAGACTACCGTATCATCCCGCATACTTCAGGGAGAAGTTGTTAATACAAATTACTAATCACGATGTATAAAATTACTCACAATCAGGAGGGTTTGGTACTGGCATATACGATGCTGGTAATCTCACTGATTACCGCGATTTCCATTGCAATGTCAATTATTGTCATGAATGAAATACGGCTGACAGGCAGTGCCAGGGATGCGACACTGGCATATTATGCGGCAGAATCCGGCATTGAGCAGGGACTCTATACGGTGAAACTCATGCGTGTCGACGGAATTTCAACTCTGGATGATGCCATTGCTGCGCTTCAAGGTCAAACTCATACTGGCACACTCAGCGAGAATGACGCTGAGTATACAGATGATGCATCAAGTGCGTTGAGTTCTATTGTAGAACACAGAGTAGTACAAGAAAATGATTTTTTGCAAGTGGATTACTATGATTTCAATAGTCCACTTGCTCCATCAGATGAGGTGGTAACGGTCGATATTCAGAATGGGACATCGGGCAATAATCCCGATGATGCTACATGGGCGGAAGTTTCGTGGACTGCTTGGGATGCAAACGGTGAATTGTTGACATCGACGAGTGCAAAAAAAGTTATAGGGCCCTCTAATCTGGAGATTGACGTGCTGACTGGACGTGGATGGCGCCAGGCGCTTGCTGACGTATTTTCACCTCTAAATCCTGTCGGATATCGCTTGCGTGTTAAACCGTTATTTGGTGATTTGACGGATTTTGCTCTCGTACCGCGAAAAGCCGGTGAAGTGCTGCTCGGAGCAGATGATCTACCGACGCAAATTCAGATAAAATCGGTTGGTACCCGCAATAAGTTTAAGCAGTCGCTGACCGCGACGATTCCCTGGAAGGTGCCGCTCTTCGGATTGTACGACTACGTACTGTACAGTGAGGGTGATTTGCTGAAAGATATAATTCTCAGTTCGCCGGTCTATAGCTCTGGTACGATACAGGTTGAAGCCGCCATTCCGGCTGTAGAAGTGTGTAATTATGATACGTGTGCAGATTGTCAGAATTTGAGAGAGTGGGACGGATTAGAATGTTTAATTCCTCCTGCCGGCTCCGATTGGTCATATTGCAGAGGAGCAGAAGCTGGTCCTGATGCCGCAGGTGATTTTGAGCCTGAAGGCGCTTGTGTGATATCTGAAGATGGTAGTTTGTGGGGATTTACATTGCCTATACCTGATACAGTGCCGGAGGGTGATGAATATTATGTTTCATTGAAGGCATGGTATACATGTGAGGACGTGACGAGTGACGGAACATGTGATAATGGAGTTATTGATGATCGTGATTTTTCAGTTGAGATTTCGGGACAAGCGTCGATTGTACCTGACCAGTTGGCTAATGATAAGTCGGTTACATGGACAGAACCCTGTACTATTCCAGAATCGTTTAGTGTCGGAGATCCCGCGCTACAAGAGGATGATCCATCCCGGACGATTACATTTGCAATCCATCCGTTTAGCTGGAATGATTATTGGGATGTCAAAGATATTATTGCACTGGACTGGTACCAATTGAGTACATATAAAATATTTGATGATTGTGAATAATACTGTGTATGGATAGGAAATCAGCTAAAATCAGGATTGAGAAGCTAAAAAAAGAAATCAAGCATCACCGATATCTCTACCATGTGCTGGACACGCAGGAGATTTCTGATGCGGCTTTGGATTCCCTGAAGCATGAGCTGGATGAGCTTGAAAAACAATATCCTGACCTGATAACGCCTGACTCGCCGACGCAGCGTGTGGGAGGCAGACCTTTGGATGATTTCAAAAAAGTAACGCATGGTAAGCCCATGCTGTCGCTGAATGATTCTTTTTCATTTGAAGAACTGGAAGAGTGGGAGCAGCGGTTGGTCAAGCTGGTTGAAAAAAAACCGTCGTATTACGCGGAATTGAAGGTTGATGGATTGGCACTGAGTATTACGTACCGCGACGGAAACCTTATTCGTGCAGCAACGCGCGGCGACGGCAAAGTAGGCGAGGACATTACGGAAAATATTAAAACCATCGAGGCAATCCCTCTTTCTCTTGAAGAATATAAAAAGAAGTATCCGAATGTACCATCGACCGTGGAAGTTCGCGGCGAGGTCTATATGTCCAAAAAATCATTCGATGAGCTCAACGAGCGTGCAAAGAAAACAGGCGGTCAAAAGTTTGCAAATCCGCGTAATGCAGCGGCGGGAAGCGTGCGGCAGCTTGATTCCAAAGTGACTGCTTCACGCAAGTTATCTTTCTTGGCATATGATGTAGCGTCCGAAACGGGAATTGACAAGCACAGTGAGGTTCATAAATTTCTTGAGCATATCGGTTTTCCAAGCGGATTCGTCAACAACCGCCTGTGCCCGACGTTACATGAAGTTCAGGCGTACTATGATGATATAAATAAGAAGCGGGAACGATTGCCGTTCTGGATTGACGGAGTCGTTATCTCGGCCAATAACCTTGAATTATTCAGAAGACTTGGTGTTGTCGGCAAGGCACCGCGAGGCGCGATCGCATATAAATTTCCCGCAGAGCAGGCAACAACTGTCGTTAAGGATATCCAGGTTCAGGTCGGAAGAACGGGCGCGCTTACCCCCGTGGCCCATTTAAAACCGGTGACGGTGGCAGGATCAACGGTTTCACGAGCGACGCTGCATAATATTGATGAAATAAACAGACTGGATGTCAGGATTGGTGATACCGTTATTATCCAAAAAGCCGGTGATATTATTCCTGATATCGTGCAAGTATTACCAAAACTTCGGACCGGTAAGGAAAGAAAGTTTTCAATGCCGAAAAAATGCCCGGTATGCGAGTCAGTCGTTGAACGGAAGCCGGATGAGGTTGCATATTATTGTACCAATAAAAATTGTTATGCTTTACAGCATCAGGCAATGAAACATTTTATTTCTAAGAAAGCGTTTGATATTGACGGTCTTGGCCCCAAAGTTTTGGATCAGTTATTTAAGGCGGATTTAATAAAAACAGCGGCTGACCTTTTTAAATTAAAAGAATCTGACTTAAAGCCACTTGAGCGTTTTGAAGATAGGTCAGCACAGAATTTAGTTTTGGCGATTCAAAATGCTAAAAAAGTTTCTCTTGCTAGATTTATCTATGCATTAGGTATAAGACATGTTGGAGAGGAAACCGCTATTGATCTGGCAGGCCAGTTTGGCAGTCTTGAAGCGATTACAAAAGCATCACTTGAAAAACTGGAAGGCATGCATGATGTCGGCTCTGTTGTCGCAAAAAGTATTTATAAATATTTTAAAGATCCGCACAATATGCGCCTGACGGAGAAATTGTTGTCGAGGGGCGTTGTTATCAAACAGCAGAAGCGGATTGTGCAGAATACTAAGCTTTCAGGAAAAAAAATAATCGTAACGGGCACATTAGAATCAATGTCACGAGAGGAAGCAAAAGAGAAAATCAGAACGGCAGGCGGCAAGTGGGTGTCATCAGTTTCAAAAAATACGGATTTGGTTGTAGCAGGAACTGAGCCCGGGTCAAAATATGAAAAAGCTAAGAAGTTGAATATAAAGGTGGTAACCGAAGCAGAGTTTTTAAAATTACTTAGATAAAAAAAGGGAGTCGTTTTCTCGACGACCCCCGTTATTTTGCCCTGGGTATTAGCATATATTGAGCTGTATTAACAGTTGCGGACACTTTTTTCGCAGATCTTTTTGCAATCGTAATCGTGCCCTATGAAGATACCAGCGGACAGTTGCTTCCGGTATTTTCATGATCGAAGCCACTGCATCAAATTTCAATCCTTCCAGATCACGTAAGATGAAGGCATCTCTCTGTTTCTGGTTCAATGCTTCAAGAGCACGGATGATATCATCATTGATCCGACCACGTGCATATCCAATCTCTGGCGATACTGACGTGACATCAGCAACATCTAGAGCTTCATCAAGTGAATCGTGTCTATGGCGTTTGTACTTTCGCAGATGGTCAATAGATGCGTTGACAGTCATGCGGTGTACCCATGTATAGAACTTTTTCTTCTCGTCGAAACGCCACAAGTTACGATGCAATTTTATAAAGACAACTTGTACGATATCTTCCGCCTCATCGTAATCACCAACGAACTTATAGGCGAGTGAACCAATCTGTAACCTATAGTAATTAAAGAGTTCAGTCCATGCATTTTCATCGCCGGCCTTTATTCTTTGAATTAGCTTTAGGGTCCTTAGCTGTGAGACGTCAGGTGCGATCATATTGTCATTCGGTTGCCGAGTCATAGCTTGAACCATACTTCTCCCTTGTATTTATATTTGGTGTAAATGTTCAATCTTTCAATAGATTACAATATAGGTTATTAATTAAAATGTCAAGAGTGGCATGAAATCCTATTTTAAAAATAAAAAAAAGAGGACCCAAGCTACGTTACAAGTTCCTCCACGTTGTCGAACAGGAATGTATGCAAGCAGCCCGGGCCTTTTTATTGCGGATCAGCCGGAGGGGGATGCCCGACTTAAACGTCAGGTGGCTGGGAATCAGCCACAGCTAATCCGCAAAATTTTTTTATTTTCACTAAAGAACGTAAAAAGTATTCTATATTTGATTTATTATACTGTCAACCGGCGGTAAATCGTGCATTTAAATATTACTATATTTATTGTTAGAGGCCGTATTAACATGGTATAATTTTATATATGCAATTTACGCAACAAGATGTAGAAAAACTGGCTGAGCTCGCACGAATTGAGCTTACCGAGGAAGAGAAAGAGAAATTTGGCAGACAACTGTCTTTGATTTTGGAATACGTTGAACAGGTGAATGAGGTAGATGCCGGCGAGATCACTGTTGGATCTCATCTGGATGATAGAAAAAATACAAGCCGAAAAGATGATGACGTGCAGTATATGGACACAAAAAAGATTATCGAGCAGTTTCCGGAACAGTTTGGTAATTTAAATAAAGTTAAACCAATACTCGAAAACGATGATGAGTCTTGAGCATATTACAATAGAATCAGCACATAAAGATCTTCTGGAAAAGAAGTATTCTTCAGTAGAATTAACTGAAGCATATCTGAATCGAGTTCATTCGAATGATGAAAAAATCGGAGCTTTTTTATCTGTTTTGGGAGAGCAGGCAAAAGAACAGGCGCAACGCGCGGACAAACGAATTGCAAAGGGCGACTCGGAACTGTTAACAGGGATTCCACTTGGTATCAAAGATGCAATTCTTATAAAAAATGAAATAGCAACGGGAGGCTCAAAGATTTTGGAAAATTATACAGCATCGTATGACGCAACGGTTATAGAAAAATTAAGAGGTGCTGATGCCGTGTTTGTCGGAAAGACAAACCTCGACGAATTTGCAATGGGTTCTTCGACAGAGAATTCCGCATTTAAAAAAACCAGGAATCCGTGGAATCCGACCCGCGTACCGGGTGGATCATCAGGCGGTTCTGCGGCTGCGGTTGCCGCTGATATGTGTATTGCGGCGCTTGGTTCTGATACGGCGAGCTCTATTCGTCAGCCCGCGTCTTTTTGCGGAGTCGTTGGCCTGAAGGCAACATACGGAACGGTATCACGGTACGGTTTGATGGCTATGACATCCTCACTTGATCAGATCGGACCAATAGCGAAGACAGTCAAAGATGCGGCATATGTTTTTAACGCAATAGCCGGTAAAGATAAAAAAGACTCGACATCTATTCAAAGCAAACCAGTTGAGCTATCAGCAATCGAACAGGGCATAAAAGGGTTGAAGATCGGGATTCCAAAAGAATTTTTTGTTGAAGGCATGGAGAAGGGTACAAGGAAGTCAGTCGAAGAAGCGATTGAAAAATTAAAAGAACTCGGCGCGAAAACCGTTGAGGTAAGTCTCCCTCTCGCGAAATATGCATTGGCAGTGTATCATCTGACCGCCACATCGGAAATTTCCACCAACTTAGCCCGGTATGACGGCATCAGGTATGGTTATTCAGCAACGCAAAATGATACCGATGCGGCCAAGACGCTTATGGATATTTATACTCGTTCTAAGGCAAAGGGTTTTGGCAGTGAGGCAAAACGCCGGATAATCCTCGGTACATTCACGCTATCAGCCGGATACTATGATCAATATTATCTGCAGGCTCAGAAGGTACGCACCATGATTCGCCGGGAATTCAAAGAAATATTCAAGGATGTTGACTGCCTTGCAGCGCCGGTTGCACCGTCAGTGGCGTTTCCGATCGGGGAAAAGACGGAAGATCCTCTGCAAATGTACTTATCTGATATTTATACCGTTCCAGCGAATATTGGTGATATTTGTGCAATTTCAGTCCCATGCGGATTTGACCAGGGACTTCCTGTCGGATTGCAGATAATGGCAAAGCCGTTTGATGAGGAGATGCTTTTCAGAGTTGCGTATGATTATGAGCATTCTACGGACTGGAAAAATGAGCATCCGTCTCATTGACAAGAGCCCGTCAATTTTATATTATGTGAGTATTAATTGAAAGGAATCATATTATGGCAGAAGGAAAAAAGACCGATAAAAAAGCAGAAGGAAAGAAATATAAGACGAAGATAGTACTTGTAGAAGATGACAAGATGCTTGCCGATATGTATATCACTAAGTTTTCCAAAGAAGGACTTGAAGTTATGCGTGCTGAAGACGGTGAAGAAGGACTTGAAATGGTAAAAAAGGAAAAGCCGGATTTGGTACTCCTTGATATTATTATGCCGAAACTTGACGGCTTTGCAGTCCTTAAAGAATTGAAAAAAGATCCGAGTACTGAGAATACGCATGTGTTATTGCTCACAAACCTGGGCCAATCAGAAGATGTTGAAAAGGGCCAGGAGCTCGGAGCCGACGACTATTTTATAAAAGCTAATCATACCCCTGCTGAAATCGTTGAGAAGGTGAAATACTTGCTCACGAAAAAGGGAAAAATATAAAGAATATGGAAGAGAAAGATCCAAGAAAAGAAAAAACAGTTGTCCTGTTCAAGCCGGACACGGTTAAAAGAGGTTTATCCGGTGAATTGCTTATGAAATTTGAGAAAGCTGGTTTTAAGATATGCGCGCTCAAAATGGTGCACGTTGACGCTGATCATGTTGCGAAGCACTATCCAGACGACAAAGAGTATCTGACAAGCATCGGAGAAAAGACACTCAAAACGTACAAGGAATATGGCATGGATCCTAATGAGAAACTCGGCACGAAGGATCCGTATGAGATTGGCCAGATGGTGCGTAAATGGAATATGGTATTTTTAAGCTCGGGACCCGTAGTTGCAGTACTCCTTCAGGGAATCCATGCAGTTGATTCAGTACGGATGATGGTCGGGAATACCCTTCCGCGTTTTGCTGAGCCCGGAACCATTCGTGGTGATTATTCCATTGATTCACCGATACTTGCTAATATGCAGAAACGTACGGTAAAAAATATGGTTCACGCTTCAGGGAACGTTGAAGAGGCTCAATTTGAAGAAGATCTCTGGTTCCATAAAAATGAAATCCATGAATATCAACGCTCTGATGAGCAAATAATGTTTGAATAAATGAAATTGCTACACCAAGAACATTACAGCAGTAAATATACGCTTACCGGCGCACTATTTGTAATTGCAGTCATTATTGTAATTAGCGGTTTAGTAGCTGGTTCATAGCGGTTTAGAAAAGGAACGCAAGAAGAACTAGCCACGAAAATGGCTGGTTTTTTGTTTTAGATAATAACCTAAAAATAAACAGGTTGTACACGGAGGTAAAAAATGGTTCGTTTAGGCCTGGACAATTGTCCATCGTTTCCACCTCTTCCAGCAGAGGTGTCGATCAACGCCACGTCAGTAGAGCAACTGGCAGTATTGCGTGACGATGATATTATTCGCGCTTCGGTTATTTTCGACCATGAGGAGTGAGTAAAAAACAAAAAAGCCCTGGTTATCGGACCGGGGCTTTATTAATTGACATATATTATTATTCTGATACAATAAGGGAAACTATGATGCAATCAGTATTACATTCCAAAGAGAAATCAGAAAATCTTTTTTCAGAGATTGCAGTTTTAGTTATTAAGAAAGATAATAAGAAGCGACCAACTAGTCCTCTGATGGCTGGTATGTAGGTTTTTTAGATAAAAACAACAACAAACCAGACTAGCCATCGGACGGCTAGTATTTTTTACGTAGTAAAAATAAACAGAAATATAAACGTATTACAAACTTGGAGGTATTAAAAAATGGCACATTTCAAAATTAACTCAGTAACATTTGTTGGTGAGGGTTATGGTAGCGAATGCGTCGTCGCATTTGAAGGAGGATCAGGATTCTTTCGTTTTGGAGGCGGACGTGTAATTTCTGAAACTGTTCGCTTCATTGAGAGCGCTGGTGATGATTCAATCAAGCTCGAGGGCGAATATGGGGCGGTGATTTGCATTGGTACTGTTCAGAAGGCCGAGATAGAGAACTGGGGCCAACGTACTGGTACGTGTGTAGGCTATTAGAAACTTATCAAAAAATGTTAAAGACTCCCTTACGGGAGTCTTTTTATTGCAAAAACAATACAACGCGTTATAATGAAGTAAGTTTAATTATTACCGGGGCGTGGCGAGTCCCTGCCTGCCGGCAGGCAGGTCCCCACCCCGACCAACTACAAGAAGTAACAATCAAATGGCAATTTATTTCATTTTCTTAGTTATATTGATCGGACTCTCTGGTTTTTTTTCAGGTTCAGAAGTTGCTCTCCTTTCCGTAACGTCGATTCAAAGCAGGACATTCAAGAAACAAGGTAAAAAAGGATCTTCTGCGCTCAGTAAACTTAAATCAAATTCTCGACGTATGATTATTACCATACTTATAGGTAATAATGTTGTTAATATCGGAGCGGCTTCGATTGTTGCATTCATCACAACCGAATATTTTGATTCCGTAGGTCTTGGAGTCGGGGCAGGTATTTTAACTCTTGTAATTTTAGTTTTTGGTGAAATCACCCCAAAAATATTCGCGAGCAAATATGCAGGATCAATAGCATTAATGATATCCCCGATAATTTTATTTCTTCAGTATGTATTGTATCCTATAGTATTATTCCTGGATTGGTTTACCGGAATGCTTGAACGTTTATTTAATTTTAAACAGCAAGCCGCGATTACCGAAGCCGAAATAAAAGAAATGATTAGTTTTGGCGTTGAAAATAAAGTTGTCCATCATGAAGAACAGCAAATTATCAATAAGGCGCTCGCTTTTTCGGATTCTATCGCAAAAGATGTGATGATCCCGCTTAACGACGTTTTTTCGTTGGAGCAGAATACAATGATCAAAGATTCATTACAGGGTATAATTAAAAGCGGATATACGAGGATTCCGCTTTATAAATCAACTAAAAATAATATTGTCGGACTGGCTATGGTAAAAGATGTTGCCAGTGAATACATTGTTAATAACGGAAATAGCACACTGCAGAGCATTGCTGTCGAGCCGATTATGATTCCGCTCGAAATCAGAATTGATTATTTATTTAAAATTTTTCAGTCAAAACGCAAACACATGGCCGTTGTATATGGTGAGGGCAATAAAGCTGTTGGCGTTGTAACGCTTGAAGATTTGATTGAAGAGCTGGTGGGTGAAATTGTAGACGAGAGTGACGTGAACGAAGATAAAAAGTAGTACGGTATATATTTTTTAGAAAGGAATCAGCCGCATTTTATTAAATGTACGTTTTGGCAATGAGCGAATCTATTAGTGCAATTTCACATCAATTGAGCCAGTTAGAAGCCGTATCAAGTAAACGAATGGGCAGGACGATTTGCTACTATCCGCATTTACCTTTGGATAGTGCTGATTGAGATAGGGTATAAAAAAATCGTGTGTTAAATAGTGTAACGCGGTATTTTCAAATGTTTAATAATGCTGTATAGTAAAGGCAGTGGAGTAACATTCTCCGAATCTCAGACGTACGTATGAAAATATTTATTGGCTCGGACCATGCCGGATATGCATTGAAAGAGAAGGTTAAGGTATACCTTGAGCGGACCGGGATTGACGTTGATGATTGCGGGCCGTATGCATACGAAAAAACGGATGACTATCCGGACTATGCTTTAAAGGTGGCGAAGAAGGTACGACGTTCTGGCGGACGCGGTATTTTATTTTGCAACAATGGCGTCGGTATCTGCGTCGCTGCCAATAAAGTCAGGGGTATACGTGCTGTTACCGTTGAGACCGCTCGTCTTGCGAAAGCCTCGCGCGCAGATGATGATACTAATGTGCTCTGCCTCGGCGGGGCATTTGTTTCATATGAGACTTCAAAAAAGATTATTAAGGCGTGGCTGAGTGCACGGTTCAGAAATGCAGCACGCGACCGCCGGCGGCTTAAAAAAGTTCAAAAAATTGAACGCGGACAGTTATGAAGTACATCGTACCGGCACTTTTAACGAATAGCTTATCTGATTTTCAGGATCAGGTTCGTCAGCTTGAAGGGCATGTTGAGCTTGTACAGATTGATATTATTGACGGAAAATTTTCTGACTATAAAACAATATCAGTAGACGATGTGGAAAAGTTTGACTTACCTTTCAATGTAGAGTTTCATTTAATGGTAAAAAATCCGGCTTCATATTTTGAGCAGTGCGACAAAGCGAACGCACAACGGGTTTACTTTCATATCGAAGCGACCAAGGATCCCGCAAAAGATATTGCATCACTTAAGAAGCGCGGCATTGAAGCAGGACTATCAATAAATCCTGATACGTCGATTGATGCACTGGAGCCTTTTCTTGATTCTATCGACCGAGTACTAATCATGAGCGTTACTCCGGGATTTCAAGGCCAGAAGTTCATACCCGAAATGTTGGAACGCATACAATTAATCAAGCGATTGGCTCCGGAAATAACGATTGCTGTTGATGGTGGCGTTAAATTACATAATGTGGCTGATGCTGCGGCAGCCGGCGCGGATTATCTTTTAGTTGGGAGCGCTTTATTTGAAGAAGATGATGTAGCTGCAACATTACAAAAATTCAGAGAGAAAATTAATTAACAATAGAAATAATAAATATGACGCAATCAGCGGAACACATTAAAGGTATAGCCAAGTATGTATGTTATTGGATTCTGAAAATGACAACGGCAGCCGGTTCCGGTCATCCAACATCATCATTATCCGCAACCGATCTCATGGTCGGTCTTTTGTTTGGAGGTATATTCCGATATAAAGTGGATGATCCGAAGTTTGTCAATAATGACAGATTAATTTTTTCAAAAGGGCACGCATCGCCCCTATTTTATGCACTCTGGGCGGCTGCCGGACAGGTAAGCGAAGCCGAACTCATGACATACCGAAAATTTGGCAGTTCACTCGAGGGTCATCCCTCAATGAAATTTAAACATACAGAAGTATCAACCGGTTCGCTTGGACAAGGATTATCTGTAGGCGTAGGAATGGCTTTGAACGCGAAGTATATTGATAAACTTCCGTACAGAACATATGTGTTATTGGGAGACAGTGAAATGGCCGAAGGATCCGTGTGGGAGGCGATTATGAGCGCCGCGCATTATAAGCTGGATAATTTAGTAGGGATAATTGACGTCAACCGTCTTGGTCAGCGTGGACAAACTATGTTTGGTCATGATGTCCAGGCGTATGCTGATCGTGTATCGGCATTTGGGTGGCATACAATAATGATAGATGGTCATTCGCTCGATGAAATTCATAAAGCGTATGAGGATGCATCTGGTATAAAAGACAAACCCGTAATGATAATTGCAAAAACGCTTAAAGGAAAAGGAATTCCGTTCTTTGAAGATAAAGATGATTGGCATGGAAAGGCTTTAAAAGAAAAAGAACTGGAGCAAGTTTTGGAAGATTTTGGGGATATTGATATGTCTGTCCGCGGTATCGTAACCGCTCCGGATGAGGTGAGTTCGGCACCTTATGAGCCGGAACAAGTAACCGAAAATATTGAGTATCATGATCCGATTACCACGAGAAAAGCGTACGGAAACAGTCTTGTCAGGATTCATCCAAAATTTCCGGATATGATCGTGCTTGACGCGGAGGTCGGGAATTCCACTTTTGCTGAATATTTCAGGGACGCGTATCCGGAACATTTTTTTGAAATGTTTATCGCTGAACAAAATATGGTCGGTGTTGCCCTTGGTTTTTCGGCACGAGGGAAAACTCCGTTTGTCTCTACCTTTGCAGCTTTTTTTGCGAGAGCAATAGACCAAATCAGAATGGCGCAATATTCCAAGCCAAATATTAATTTTGTCGGATCACATGCAGGAGTATCAATCGGTGAGGACGGTCCGTCACAGATGGCGCTCTCAGACATCGCGACGTTTCGCTCATTGTACAAGAGCGTCGTACTGTATCCTTCCGATGCGGTTGCTACGGATAAACTGACAGAACTTATGGCAGAACACAAGGGATTGGTGTATATGCGCACTACACGAGGTGATACTCCGATACTCTATGATAATAATGAAGAATTTAGAATTGGCGGCAGTAAAGTTCTCAAAAAAAGTGAGAATGATCAAGTAACGGTTGTTGCGGCTGGCATTACCGTCCATGAAGCATTAGAGGCATATGAGTTACTAACGAAAGAAGGCATCACCATACGTGTTATTGATTTGTATAGTATAAAGCCAGTCGATACGACTACGTTGTGGGAGGCTGCTAAGGATACTGAGGGGATTATTACCGTAGAAGATCATTACCTAGAGGGAGGCGTTGGTGGTGTTGTTAAAGCAGAAATTGTTGATATCTGCCCGACGTTCAAATCACTCGCGGTCAAGAAACATCCAAAGAGCGGAAGACCTAAAGAATTACTGGACTATGAGGACATTTCAGCACGTGCTATAATAGATGCTGTACACGAAATTGTTAATAAATAAGCTCTAATACTTTAGGTTAATCCTTAGGATTAGAATGTATTCGTGAAGATAATATTTTTTTGAATAGTTATTAACATTTTTTAAAGCCATGAAGAACATCGGAATCATTACCAGTGGCGGTGATTGCGGAGGGCTGAATGCCGTCGTCAAAGGCGTAGCTGAGATGGCTATGCGTAAAAAGCTGAAAGCATTCGCAATACCAAACGGATATGCGGGGCTTTATAATCTCGTCGATATGAAGTCGCTTGTAGAATTAACACCACGGCGCCTTGATACATTCAGTATTAATCTTGCGGGTTCAGAAGCAGGACACTCACGCGTGAAAATTTCTAAAATTGATGATGATAAGAAATACGAACGAATCCAAAAAGGTCTGAAAAAATTTGACATTGACGGACTTGTAATCAGCGGCGGGGATGATACCGGCAGTGTCGTGGTTGACTTGGATAAACACGGAATAAACTGTGTTCATGTGCCAAAGACGATGGATCTCAATCTTGTGCCGTATTCTGTCGGCGGTGATTCTACAATCAACCGTATCGCTGACTTTATCCGAGATATAAAAACAACCGGCAGGACACACAACCGTATTATGGTAGTGGAAGTTTTCGGTCGGTATGAGGGTCATGCTGCTTTTCGAGGCGGGGTAGCCGGTGAGAGTGACGCAATCTTGATTCCTGAAATTCCTGTAGATTTCAATGAACTCTATCGCCACGTCAAGAAATTGTATACAAAACGTGTAATTGAAAGCGATATCAATGCCGGAACGTATACCATAGTAGTTTCAGAAGGCATTAAAGACGCAACAGGTAAAGAGCTGTATGATGAAACTGCTGGGACTGATTCTTTCGGTCACAAAAAGCTGGCAGGTGCCGGCAGGTACGTTGCGCAGGAAATTAGGAAACTCCTTACAGAAGATCCAGAGATTAAAGATTTTATGGTGGAGCAGGGGATGTTTGTCGAAGGCCAGTATGCCCTTCCCGAAGTCAGGGTAATCGTACCAAGCCACCTGGTACGTTGCGGATTTACTTCGGCATATGACGTAAACTTTGGCATGGAAGCGGGAGCCGCCGCATCATTCTTACTCACAGAAGGAGTTCATGGTGTTTCCATTTCCGGATACAGCAACGGTACCGTCAAGTATATGGATGTTGCAGAAGCGATCAAGCAGCGCACTATTGATCTTGACCAGGTTTCAATATATGAACAGCTCGGTTTCTGTTTCGGTCGTGTTCGCAAGGACTTTTCAGCAAAACATGAGAAGGTAAGCGGAAAAATAGACAGAATATATTAAAAAATATTACTAAAAAAATTATGGCAGACGAATCACTACAATCAATTGCAAAGGCGTTGGTCGCCGATCATAAGGGTTTATTAGCGGCTGACGAAAGCAATCCGACGGCAGGAAAACGGCTGGACTCTATCGGCATGGAATCAACGGAAGAGACAAGACGGCAATACCGTAATGTATTTCTTTCTACAGATGTTATTGGTGATTATATTTCCGGCGTCATATTATTTGAAGAAACACTCGGTCAGAAAGCTAATGATGGAACTCCGTTTATAGAATTGTTACAGCAAAAAGACGTGATCCCAGGCATCAAGGTAGATAAAGGGATAAAAGAAATGGCGAATTTTCCCGGTGAAAAAGTAGCAGAAGGTTTGGACGGCCTTCGTGACAGATTGAAAGAATATTATACTCTTGGTACGCGCTTTACAAAATTTCGCTGTACGATCGCGATTGATGACGGTATTCCGACAGACTATTGCATTGAAGCAAATGCGCATGTACTTGCGCGGTATGCGGCACTCGTTCAGGAAGCAGGAATGGTCCCTGTCATCGAGCCGGAAGTACTGATCAGCGGAAGCCATGACTTGGCACGCAGTGAGGAAGTTACTACGAAAACCCTGAAAGCCACCTTTGATCAGATAAAAGCACATAAAGTGCAGTTGGACGGACTGATTCTAAAATCAAGCATGGTTATATCCGGAGAAGATTGTCCGACTCAGGCGTCACCTGAAGAAGTAGCTGAGGCGACCATCCGATGCTTTAAGGCTACCGTTCCCGAGGAAGTTCCGGGTATCGTTTTCCTTTCAGGCGGGCAGACACCCATTCAGGCAACAGAAAATTTAAACGCCGTCAGTAAGATTAATCCGGGTCCGTGGACTATCAGTTTTTCCTACGCACGCGCATTACAGGGCGATCCTTTGAAAGTGTGGGGCGGCAAACCTGAAAATGTGGAAGCGGCGCAGGCAGAGTTTACCAAACGGCTCAAGGCAGTACAGGCGGCAAATAAGGGAGAATATACGCCTGAGATGGAAAAGTAATTTTTTCTTTATAATGTTAAAAACGCGCCGGCCACTGCTGGCGTGTTTTTTTAATAAATACGTATGCTATAATCAATTACACATATGTATTATGGTACTGAAAAACAAATGGAAAAGATTGACGTTTTGGCAGTCCGTTATGGTTTGCAGATACGTCAGATGATGGAAATCGCGGGCTGGCATATGGTCGGCGTTTTTCGGTTACTAAAGATTAATAAAAGCAGAAAAATAGTTATTGTTATTGGAAAAGGGAATAAAGGAGGAGACGGCTTGTGCGCGGCGCGGCATCTTATCAATCGCGGATGGAAAAAAATATCCGTGGTATTAGTTTCGCGTACGATAAGCCCGGACGCTGAGCACCACCTGAAATTATTGCAAAAAATGAGTGTTGATATTATCCTGTTTTCTAGAGCAAAAAAACGTGCCATGCAGAAAATTGCGCTCGCCGACTTTATCATCGATTCGCTCATCGGGTATCATCTCAAAGGGGCGCCGCGCGGTGATTTTAAAACATTGATTGAACTAATGAATGCCGTGCCCGGAAAAATTATCGCATATGATCTGCCGTCGGGATTGGATGCAACGAGCGGACGATGCCTTGAGCCGACTATTCGCGCATATGCCACGCTGACACTCGCTTTGCCGAAACTAGCTTTCAAAACGAAGTCAGGACGGGAAATGAGCAGCAAGTTATTTCTTGGAGATATTGGCATTCCTGATTTTCTGTATGATAAAATCAAGTTCGGTAGCCGTCCAAAGTTTTCCGAAACTGGATTGATACAAATATAACTATATAAAAACAGACCGCTGCGCTCTCGTAGCGGTCTGTTGGTTTGTCGAACGAAATTATTCCTCCTCGTCAGCGGCTATCAAAACGCATTTGAATGCGTACCATGCCGCACTCTCGAAATCGGAATGCACGCTCTCTATGCATGACTCGCAGTCTAAATCAAGAAAATCCTGTCGTAACCGATTAAATGATTCCCTGCCTATTGTCTTTATGTCGCTACCGATACACTGCTCTATCTGATCAATAATACCTCGGTCATTTTGCATAACCAGACTGCTCAATGCTTCGAACTCTCTGCTCAACTTCATCCACGATGTCCCTGAGCCGTTATATGTATACGCATCAGCGGTAATCTGTGGCGGTTCCGATGAGCTGAGAACCGAATCGATTCGCTCGAAGTAATGCATCGGATTATCGATAATAGTCTCGATTTTTATCACCGCCGCCAGGCCATTACTCGGGAAAAGCAGTGAGTCTCCGCAGATGAATGAATAGCAAATGACAGTGTTGCCTGAATCGGCAGCCGGATAGAACAAGAAATAACAGCTACTGATGCAGATAGTATCGAGTCCAAACAGATCGATATAATCGTAATTGATGTTTGCTTCAGTGTAGGATGCATTATCGGGAAAAACCGGATCGGCCAGCTGTCGTTTGATTATAACGGAGTTGCTAAATCCCGTACCGAAAAAAACGAGGACATAGAGTATGCACTGTATAGTAATAACTTTCATTTCCCTCTCCTTCTTTTTTTTGGAATGTTCTTTTTTTGGAATTAGTTTATCGTATCAATGTCAGGCCGCCGTGTCAATAAAAAAGACCCCCACTCTGGTGAGCAGGGGCTGTGAAAACAATCCCGTTGATGTTATATGATGCCTAGCTTGTTACGGAATCCTGTGGCAGTGATTCCGAGATGTTATAAGTAACGGATGCGCGAAGTATCACGGTTCCGTACTCCGTCTGCATGTTTAATGTAGATTGGCTGTAATCGCATATTTTGCATGCGAGTAGCTGTTCGGTACCTCGTATGTCGGTTTCGAAGCTGATGCAGCACGCTTCTGCCATGTACTCGAGCGCGGCGATGCATGCATAGAACGTTCTGCTCGTTGTATCAGGTATACAAGTGGAATCCGTTATGCAACTGAATGTCAGATGCGGTATATTCAGTGTGTCGAGCTGTTCAGCGAGATACACAGGCAACACTACCTCCCTTATGAACTTGCCGGCGTGACGGATATCTACGAGCGTTTCATAGCGCATTTCACAGCTGTCATTCCTGCCCGGTATCGCAGGAATCGTAAATGATCTGTCGAGGGTAATCGGCAAATGGGTATTGAGTAAATCCGCTGCTTCTGCAGCGATTTTCCCCCGCTGTACGAGAGACATCTCTGGGATGCCTGTCAGATTAGCGAGTTGATTCTCAACGATCACATATGATGGTAGCAATGACCGCGTAAATGTGACAATTGGAACATCGGTATTATCTGATTCATGCATACTTTTGTTTTTGTCGCACGCCGGTACAATGACAAGGAGCATGAACGCCATCAGGAGCGTTCGAACAATGAGCATTTTCATGGTGTCCTCCACCGTTTTTTATTTTTTTCACTTTTTATCAATTTATTTATGTTATGCTAAGATGCTTTCATTGTCAAATAAAAAACGGCACCCCCTGAATGGAAGTGCCGAAAGATAATAAGTTTCTCGATGCTTAGAGAATGAACAACGTGGTGCCAAAGGAAAAACCAGGTGAACTGTGTTTACTGAAGATACCGGATACGGAGAAACGGAGACATCCTTCACCAAAGCCTTTATCGTTTCCATACAGGCGCAGGCGGCCGTTGAAGTCT